>Ga0172365_10000001_pt1 | contig 212032 bp, 192 predicted proteins | sample LakKivSesite48cm_FD_114535 | JGI IMG/M metagenome (GOLD analysis project Ga0172365, IMG submission 114535) | Sediment microbial communities from Lake Kivu, Rwanda - Sediment site 48cm | ecosystem: Environmental > Aquatic > Freshwater > Lake > Sediment | place: Rwanda: Western Province, Lake...
ATGGGTGGACAACGGAGGGGATATCGCGCTGATTCTCGAGTCCGAAGCGACTATCGAGATCTTCACTGCGCCGGGTTCCACCAGAGCGTCTGCGTTCACCCTTGGACGCACGGATGGCATAGTGGGAATATGCTCCTCCAGCGGAAGGCTCGGACATTCGATAAGCTTCGGAGACTCGGACGTCGCCCTCGTCATCGCGGACGATGCCGTGACTGCGGATGCATTCGCCACCGCTCTGGGTAACAGAGTGAAGGGGACAGCCTCACTCGAGACGTGCTTCGAGTTCTTAAAAGCACATAGGAGCGTGAGAGGCGGCCTTGTGATGATTGACGGGGCGGTCGCGCGATATGGCGAGGTTCCCGAGATTGTCGATGTGGAGCACAATCCGGACAAGCTCACGCTGCATAGCGCAATGGCTTCGGGGAGATACACTGGCTCTGAGATGAGCTGCAGGAGTTGAGGGCATGAGGATCATGAAGTTCGGAGGAACATGCCTCGGCACCGAGGACACCCTTCAGAAGGTGGCCAAGGTCGTCAAGGACGAGAAGGAGAAGAAGATAGTCGTGGTCTCCGCATCGGCTGGTGTGACGGGCGCCATCAGGGAATTCGTGTCGAAACCTCGGCAGGAGAAAGAGATCGACGACTTCCTGCTCACGCTCAAGCTCAAGCACGTCGACATGCTTCCGAAGAAGGACGGCTCGAATCGCAAGGGGGCACTCGAGCTCATAGAATCCAAGATAACGAAGCTCGAGCGACTCATGTATGGAGTTACATATACAGAGGAGCTCACGCCGAGGACGAACGATCTCATCCTCAGCTTTGGGGAGCGGCTGTCCGCAGTCGTGGTCTCGTCGCGGCTCTCCCACGAGGGCATGAACGCGGTGCCTATGGAGGCCGACGCCCTTGGCCTGATCACCAACGAGCACCATGGCAACGCGGTGGCCATCCTCGACGAATGCCAGAAGAACATGGCTCCGACACTCGAGAATGCCGTCAAGCAGGACATTGTCCCGGTCGTGACCGGATTCTTTGGAATCACAAAATCAGGCCACGTGACCACTGTCGGAAGGAGCGGCACGGATTATTCTGCAGCGGTCGTGGCCTACGCCACAGGAGCGAGGCCAATCGAGATATGGAAAGAGGTTGAGGGGTTCATGAGCGCCGACCCGAAGATCGTCAAGGGTGCGTTCCAGCTCGAACGGCTCTCGTACGAAGAGGCTGCGGAGCTCGCTTATTTCGGCGCGCAGGTTCTTCATCCCCGCGCGGTCCAGCCAGCGAGGCTGAAGGGTATAGACATAGTCATCAAGAACCTGTTCAAACCTTCTTCCCCAGGAACGATCATCGGAACTGACAAGCTCGCAAGGAAGGACATCATCAAGAGCGTCTCATACCTCGCGAACGTAGCCACACTCAAGGTCTACGACACAGGAGCAGGTTACAAGTCCGGATTCCTCGCAGACATAACGGCGTGCCTCTTCAAGGCGAACATCAATATCTTCTCGGCGACCACCTCGCAGACTTGCGCCGCAGTGCTGATAGACGAATCCGACATCACCGCAGCCAAGAAAGCCATCAGAGCGGTCATAGGCGACGTCGGGGAGAACTTCGAGGTTGTTCCCGGCATGGCACTGATATGCACTGTTGGTGAGGGGTTCGGCACGACCAAGGGCGTTGCAGCGAGGGTCTTCAACGCAGTCGCCGCGAAGAACGTCAACGTGGATCTGATCTCGGCCGGGGCCTCGATGGTCGCGTATCACTTCACCGTCGACAGGAAGGACCTGAAGAACACGATCACCGCCATACACGACGAATTCTGGGGGAAGTCCAGGGAAGACACCTCAGGCGGGCCGGTGTCCTAGGACATTCGCACAAAGGTGGAATTGAAGGCGGAGTTGCCCCCGTACTTCTGAACATAGTCCGTGGTCACGAAGTTGACGTTAGTGCCATCCGACATCTTCGGCCAGAGGACGGAATAGCTCAGGAGTACCCCCCTCGGAACGACATCCGACACTTCGGCCTCGCCGACGAATTCCCCGAGCTCATTCGAGAGCTTCAGCTCGGCCCCAGTGTCGATCCCCTCGTCCTCAGCGTCCTTGGGGTTGACATAGATTATTGGCTTCACTTCCGGTCTCTGGAGATGATACTGCGACTTCACCAGGAATCTGTGCGCGGGGGAGAGCAGCTGGTACGGAAGCTTCTTCTGGACCTCCACATGCGAAGGGAGCGGCCCGAACCCTTCCTTCGCAGCCGACTCCGAATAGAACTCTATCTTCTTGCTGGGCGTGTTGTAGACATCCCGGTTCGGCAGCCGCATCCTGAGGAACCCTTTCTTCTTGAGAGCATCGAAATTCCCTTCGACGACCTTGCTCTTGGCGAGCAGGGCCTTGATGATCCTCTCGTCATCCTCGTACAGCTCCTTCTGAGGTAGCCTCATCTGGCTTGCTAGTGCTCGGAACAGATCTGAGTTGCACTTCGACTCGCCGACGGGCTCTATGGCCTTCTCGTTGAGAGACAGGTACTGATGGAAGTACGACGCGGTCACGTCAATGTGCTCGAAGAAGGAAGTAGCAGGGAGCACGATGTCCGCATAGTCCGCGGTGTCCGTCATGAACAGGTCATGCACTACGACGAACAGATCGTCCCTTGCGAACCCTTTGCGCACGAGTCGCTGATTCGGCAGAGTCGCCAGCGGGTTCGAGTTGAACACGAAGACCATCTTGATCTTCCCTGTCTCGAGCGTCCTGCCAAGGTCCACCATGTTGTACAGGACCTTCTTGCGGGAGCGGAGCTGCGTTCCCTCCAGATAGTCGTTGTCGAAATCGTACAGGTCGGTGGAATAGAAGAATCCCCGGTTCTCTCCGATGAGTGCCGGGAGAACGCTCACTGCCCGTATCATCTCCCCGCCGTTCCTGTTACGCTGCATACCATAGCCCATCATTATGCAGCTGGGCCGCAGGGACACGTAGTCCGCTATGAAATCCTCCATGTCGCGCTTCCGAAGGCCAGTCATTCTGGCCATTGCATTGAGATCGTATTTCCTCGAAGCATCGGTCAGCCGGTCGAATCCTATGGTGTTTCGCTTGACGAATTCCTCTGAGTACAGCCTGTTCTCGATGATGTGGTTGATGCAGCCCAACGCCATCGCAGCGTCCGTGGTAGGGTTGATCTGCAGGTGCACCCCTATCTCGGCCGTTGCCGTCCTCACGGGGTCGATGACGTATATCTTCGCTCCGCGCTTGTGTGCCCTCTTTATGATCTCGAACCCGTGGGGAGTGGTTACCGCCGGATTCATTCCCCAGACGACTATCAGCCTGCACCGTTCAATCTCGTCAGGCAGCATGCCTAGACTGGATCCATAGACGATCTGCAGGGCCTTCTCGCCTGCGCGAGCGCATATCGTGTGCGTGACTCCCGAGGCTCCGATCGCGTTGAAGAAGCGGGACGGGAAATGTTGCTGCACCGCGCCCATCGCTCCGGCGTAATCGTACTGCAGAATCGAATCAGTCCCGTGCTCCGCAGAGCGCTTCCTGATTTCCGCAGCGATCTCGTCAAGGGCCTGGTCCCAGGAGATCCGTGTGAACTTACCCTCGCCCTTCTTGCCTTCTCTCTTCAGGGGGTGGAGGAGTCTCTCCTTGGAGTAGACGTATCGGCTCAGGCCCTGGCCCTTCGGGCAGAGGAACCCACTCGTGAATGGCTGCTTCGAGTTCGCCTCGATTGAATGCAGTCTGCCGTTCTTCACACGCGTCACGATCGAACAGGTATCGTAGCAGTCTCTAGGACACGTGCTGTAGATGTACAAACGACGCCCTCCGCGATGGGTTCCCAGTGTACAGGCCGATAAGGTCTACAGAGGTTTAATAACTATCTGGACGCCTCGCACGACCGACGCACATCACTCCATCGGATTAGCCCACACATCATCGTGGAAGAGCTGAGAAATGGGCTTCCGCGACCGCAATAGCGTCTTTCCCGCGGGATATCCGACCGTCATGCAGATCATGACTTCCATGTCCTGCGGAATCCCGAGGATATGACTGATCTCTTCGGGTTCGAAATCCCCTACCCAACAGGTGCCAAGTCCGAGCTCGACGGCACGCAAAGAGAGGTGGTCTAGCGCGATTGCGAGGTCTATCATCTCGTAGTGAATCCCCCTCTTGGCGACGCCCACCAAGTAGGCCGAGCATCCAGCGACGAAGTCTTGGTTGCCGGAAGCCTTCGCGAGCTTCGTCTTGAGGGCAGAATCCTGCACAACCAGAATATCAAAGGCCTGCAAGTTCCCAGACGAAGGGGCCATTCTTGCAGCTTCGAGGAGTTGTATGAGCACGTCGCGCGCCAGCTCGCGATTCTCGTACTTCCTGACGCTGCGCCTTTCGCCGATTGCGCGGATGACGTCCATGTCTACTCCACCAGAGGCCCGATGACTCTGTACTCTCCCCAGTAGAGCATCATGTTCGCCTTGTCGTACTTCTCATCCTTATGGGCGGAGACGATCTCTCCGACGAACCATGTGTGGTCCCCCGCCTCGACCTCCTTGACTTTCACGCATTCGATGTTGACGGGGCACTCGGCGATCAACGGCGCCGAGATCATCTTCGCCTTCTCGCGCGTCAGTCCAGACGTCTCGAACTTGTCCACTTTCCTGCCCGATTTGGCGCCGCAGAACTCCGTCTCCCGAAGGAGAGACCTGTCTGGGATGTTGACCGCGAAGTCCTTGCTCTCTTTGAGCAGGCCGTGGCTGAATCTCCTGGGGGCCACCCCGATTCCCAGATATGGAGGCTTGAAGGAGAAGACGTGGCACATGGCGAGCGTTATGATATTGTCCCTCGTCCCGCCGACGGTGGCCAATACGACGGGGAAACCGGAGAAGCAGTCTTCGGCGTCATCCGCCGATATGTCGACCTTCGTGAACATCACCGCCGAGGATGGAATCTACTCGCCCAGCAGCTTCTTGTAATCGTCCGCGCTCATGAGGGAGGACAGCTCCGACGGATTGCTCATCTCAACCGTCGCGATCCATCCCTGCCCGTAAGGGTCCTTGTTCAGCAGTTCCGGAGAATCGACGAGCTTGCCATTCGTCTCCCTGACGATTCCGGTCACTGGCGAGAACACCTCCGAGACGGTCTTCACGGACTCCACGTTGCCGAGCACATCACCGGTCTTCACTTCCTTGCCGACTGCAGGGAGTTCTACAAAGACGATCTCCGTGAGCTCCGTCTGAGCGTGGTCTGTTATCCCGATTCGAGCGAGCCTCTCTTCTTGTCTGACCCACTCGTGGTCCTTCGTGTACCTGAGATCTGGGGCAATTGCGGACATTCCTGGACCTCCCACCTTTCGGCTCCGATGCCGTTTTCTCAATTTATAACTTCTGCCTCTGGTCGGGAAGACCGAGCTCAAGCACCATTCATAGCAAACATTATTTACGGTCAACCTGATGCGAGCGCAAGGTGATCGTTTTGGCAGACCAGCAATCGATGAAGTTCCTGGAGCAGCTGACGAACAGTTTCGGCCCCTCTGGGTTTGAGAGGGAGCCGGCGAGAATCGTAAGAGACTACGTCGCGAAGTACTGCAACAGCGTGACGAACGACAAGCTCGGATCAGTGATGTTCACGAAGAAAGGGGGCGCGGACAACCCCGTCGTGCTCATACCTGGCCACGTCGACGAGGTCGGGTTCATCATCTCGTCGATCAACAAGCTCGGATTCCTCACCTTCAACCCGCTGGGAGGCTGGTTCGACCAGGTTCTCCTGGGACAGAGGGTGATTATCAGGACCTCGAAGGGCCCGGTCCCTGGAATCATAGCGGCCAAGCCTCCGCACCTGCTGCCCGCCGAGGAGAGGACCAAGGTCGTCGTCAAGGAGAAGATGTTCATCGACGTAGGAGCCTCAAACGAGGACGAAGCAAAGGCCCTGGGAATACGCGTCGGGAATCCCGTGATCCCGAATTCGGTCTTCTCGACGGTCAAGAAGACGATCTACAAGGACGGGAAGAAGAACGGAGAGGACGTTATCGCCATCGGAAAGGCGTTCGACGACAGGATCGGTGCGTGGACCGCAGCAGAGGCAGTGCGCATGCTCAGTGAGAAGAAGATCCGGCACCCGAACACCGTCATCGGCGCCGCGACCACGCAGGAGGAGGTCGGGCTCAGAGGAGCGCGCACGACAGCATTCGTGTCCAAGCCAGATGTCTGCCTCACCCTTGAGGTCGACATCGCAGGGGATGTTCCCGGCATAGAGCCGAACGAGGCCCCCGCAAAGATGGGTGGCGGACCCAGCGTTACAACCTGGGACACTTCCATGATTCCAAACCAGGAGCTGGTGGAGCTCGTGATAAAGACTGCCGAGTCGGCGAGAATCCCCTACCAACTGTCGCAGGTGAAGGGGGGCACAGACGCGGGAGTCATTCACATAGCGAATGCCGGATGCCCCAGCGTCGTTCTGGGAGTGCCGACCAGGCATATACACAGCCATGCGGGACTCATGAGCATGAAGGACGCGGACAACTGCGTCAGGCTCATTGTAGAGATCATAAAGCGCCTCGACAAGAAGACGGTTGCAGGTCTCACGGAGATCTGAGCGGAGAGACGTCAGATGGCCTACGGCATGGACCCGGTCACGGCCAAGGGCCTAGTCGAAGCGGAAGGCGATGTCGCCAGGCACGGCGTGGTGATCATTCGGACCCTGGAGACCGACCTCGCCCCGTCAATTATGGCTGCCGCAAGGGACTCCATGGAATCATCGCCTCGCAGACTCGCCCGTCTCACCGAAGAGGACCTGGACGAGCTCGTCCAGACGATCCGGAAGGCCTCTTTGAAATCCGCAAGAGAACTGACCAAGCTCTACACGAGGGTCTTGTCCAGGCTCGGCAAGAAAGACGTGATCGAGCTCGAGAGGGACCTGGAAGGGGTTGACCAGCTCTTCAAGTGGCCGAGGATTGCAGAAGCTGTGGGGCCTGTGAGCACAATCCTGGTTGAGCACGGCTTCTCGCCGGCTGAGTTGTCGGGGCCTGACGAGGTCTCTGAGGGGCTCAGCTTAGAACTGGAGGGGAAGTGGCGGCCTGCGTTTGCGAGGTTCAGCACCGCAGTCCGCGCAGCAGCCGTGAGGGCAAGGGCGGAAGCAGCTGGCACACAGAAGCAGCCGCGACGAGCGAAGAAGGAACGCAAGGAGTGACTTCGTGTCTGTCCTGTCCGATCTGGATATAAAGAACATGGTCAAGGCTGGTTCGCTGGGGATCGAGGGATTCTCCGAGGAGAATCTCACGCCCAACGGATACGACGTGACCATCGAGGAGATTTGGATCCCTTCCACCGAAGAGAAGTTCCGCGTCGGGACGGCCGTGATCCCTTCCGCGGCCTGGTTCGTTATCGGGACGAAGGAGTACCTCGAGCTACCACCAGAACTGGTGGGAGAGATCTGGATCAGGACCACCTGGGTGAGAAAGGGTATCCTGTCCTCTTTCGGGAGAATAGATGCGGGGTTCCATGGCAATCTGACCTTTTCGGCACTCAACGCTTCGATGAAATCGGTTGAGGTTCCGATCGGCGAGAGATTCGCCCAGGTCGTATTCGAAGAGCTGAAGAGCGTGCCCGAGAAATGCTACAAGGACCGGTCGGGGAACTACCAGGGGCAGAGAGGCATCACCGTCAGTCCCAAAGAGAATCACAGGAACTGAAGCTCGAGAGCGAAGAAGGTCATGGTTGGCGAGTAGCTCTTGACCTTCCTTCTCGAGATCTCGTGCATTACCCTGCCCTCCCCGCGCGCAACGTCTGCGACTTCATCGAGGCGGCGGAGGAGAGCTCCGTCGTCGGTTATCTCGTAGTAGTGGATCATGCCCCCCGGCTTCAGGGCCCTCACCGCCTCGCCCAAGAAGTTGATGGCGTCGTGCGGAAGGTTCATGATTATCCGGTCGGCCCTCTCCAGCTTCGCAATCTCGGCTCTCGCATCGCCGAGGATGGGAACGACGTTCGAGATCTTGTTCAGTGCGATGTTCCGCTTCAGCAGCTCGACGGCCTGAGGGTTGAGATCGATTGCATATACAATCCTGGGAGAACGCGTCTTCGCAATGAGAATTGAGAAAGGCCCAACGCCCGCGAACATGTCTATCACGACCTCGCCGGGCGCAACCTCCTTTGCGACGGTCTCTCTCTCAGTTGCCAGTCTCGGCGAGAAGAAGACCTTGGCGATGTCCACGGCGAGCGTCATCCCATATTCCTTGTGGACCGTCTCCGTGGTCTTCTCACCAGCGACGATCCTGATATCCCGGGTCCGATATCTGTCTACGACGCCGGAATCCATGCACACAGTCCTGATGGACCTCTGAGTTGCGATTATCGCCTCTCCGATCTGGGGGGCGTACTTCGCGACTTCGCTCGCGATCTTGACGACCGCTATCGTCCCAATCGTATCATATGAGGAAGGCAACAGGGCCCTGAGCTGGTCCGGGACATCAACGAGCGTCCTGTAGTCGGTGACCTCCCTCTCGATCTCTTTGAATTCCTCAGTCTCGATCGGGTATCCGAGGTCTATCCTCTGCGATACTGGCAGATAGACGCTCTTCAAGTCTGTGCGTATCTGCAAGTCCCTGCGGAGGATACCCTTCTCAAGGAGCCTCCTTCGGACCGGCTCGGCCTTCTTCTTCGGGACGACTAGGCACAGAGACTCCATCAAACGCAAATCAGCTTACTCGATAGATAACTCAATCGGGTCGGACGATAGGGAAGATTACTTTACCTGATATCCGATTCTCATGCGATGCCGTCGATGAATGGAAGACTTGCTCTCGTGGGTCTCGGCCTCTACGACGACGAAGGGATCACTGTTCGAGGCATGAGAGAGCTGGAGTCTGCTGACTCCGTCTTCGCTGAGTTCTACACGTCGACCCTCAACGAGGGCGCCGTTGAGAGGCTCGCGAGAAAAGTCGGAAAGGACATCGTGGTCCTTGAGAGGTCGCAGGTCGAGAGCGCCGATGTCCTGCTTGAGAAGGCCTCGAAGGGCAAAGTGGTCCTTCTCGTTCCTGGGGATCCAATGACCGCGACCACGCATATCGACTTAAGGCTAAGAGCAGCCCGGAGGAGCATACACACGGTCGTCGTCAACGGCGTCTCCGCGCTGACGGCAGTGCCTGGTCTCCTTGGGCTCCAGCACTACAAGTTCGGCAGGACCACCACCGTTCCTTTCCCTTCCGAGGGATATTCTCCGACGAGTCCGTGCGAGGTCATTCACGAGAATCTGGCAAGGGGACTCCACACCCTTGTCCTGCTGGATATTGATCAGGACGACTCGAAGTACATGACTGCTGGCCAAGGACTGAATCTGCTCATGGACATGGAGAGGAGAGTCGGCGGCGACGTCCTAACCGAGCAGACGCTCGTATGCGTTGTCGCCAGGGCGGGCCACCCCGATGTCGTTGTCAAAGCAGGGCTGATGTCCGAGATTCTGCAGCTCGATTTCGGCCCCCCGTTGCATACGATCGTTGTCCCGGGCAAGCTCCACTTCATGGAGGCCGACGCCCTTGAAACCTTTGCGGGATGGAAGAGATAGCGATGCCGTCTCACGGATTGTAAGTGAGAGTAGCCGTTCCCGTGATGGAAACGAAGCATGCCTCCCCAGGGGCGAGCGCGAAATCGTTAAGCGGATGTCCCGGGACATAGGTCGAATAGGCCGACGTGACCGGATTCCATGAGCACACAGTCGCCACACGCCCGCCGTTCTGGCAGACGATTGCCCCCGCCAGGTCACTGGCGTTCCAATCCGAGCTCACGGAGACCAGGCCAATTGTTACCCATCCTCCCTTTGATGGGACACTGAGCGTCATTCTCTGCGTCGTGGTGGCAGGGCTTCCGCCTAGTAGCACCGACTTGGGAGATGTGGAGTATATCCAGTACCCCTTGCCGGGGACAATGGCATAGTCTATGATAGGTGGACTCATTCCAACGATGTAGGTCTTGTCGAAGATCTGGGTCGTCGAATTCCAGGAAACCACGATGTCGCCCGTGGACAGCCCGAGCGTGCTCGCCCTGTAGCTCGTTCCGATGAGAGGCAGTGTCACCAACGACCAGCCCTCGACCAGATTCAAGTTGTATCCGATCATGGCCAAACCGACCGTCGAGACATTGTGCCCTGGTGTGACGGCCAAGTCGTCGACATAGACCGTGAATGAGTATTCTCCGCTCGTCGAATAGGTATGATTCACCGGGTTGCCCATGATCTTCCTGGTCCCGTCTCCGAAGTCCCAGGTGTATCTCAGCGTCGGGCTGTCCGGGTCGTACGCGGTCGCCTGGAACGAGACCGCCACTCCCGGTAGGCTTGTCTTGGTCCCCAGCGCCCATATCCAGGGCGCCGCCTGTCCAGGCACGTATCCTCTGGCCTCAAGCACCTGATCCAAGGTAACTCCGCTGTCCTCCCACACAACGAAGAATCCTCCACGGTTTCCCGTCGCAGCTGTTGAGGGCATGCTCTGTAGCTGGTCGTGGGTCGGAGAGGCAACCTCGACACTTGTGGCAAATGTCGTGGTGCCGAGAAGCGCATATGTCAAACGCACGGCGTACCTGGAATTCCTGTCATCCTCCCAGGCGACATACATACCCGTCGGATCGACCCCGATGGACGGATTGACCTGGTTCGTCCCCAGACCCCCGTCGCTGATCCGGAAAGCAGATGAAGTGATGACTCCTGTTCCTGAGATGGTGGCGCCGTATACGTCCCAGTCGCCACCTCTGGCATCCTCCCAGACAGCGATCACTCCGTCCCCCAGGGCGTCCAGGGAGACCGATCTCTGCCGCGCGTTGGTCGCACCGTCCAGCCGGATCGGCTGCGAGAAGCTTCTCCCGTTGTCAGAAGATCTGACGAGGTAAGGATGCGGGAGACCAGTGCAGTTGTCAATGAAGGCCGCGAAGAGTTGCGTTCCGGAGTATCTCAGGCTGGCGCTAGTCTGACCATGAATCCCCGATGAATCGGAGGTGACCTCTGCGCTGGGACTGAAAGTCAGGCCCTCGTCAGTCGAAATTGCCTCTCTGGTCCTGAGGATTCCCGTGCGATCGTCCGTCCACGCGATGGCGATGTTCCCCTTCGAGTCCACGGCTATCGAAGGTTGTTCCTGCCACGAGACGGGATTCGTAAGAGAGTCATCGACCTTGATATTGGCGCTGAAGGACTTGCCCCCGTCATTCGAATATGCGAAGTAGATGTCGAAGTCATACACATAGCGACGGTTGTCTTGCCATGCGACGTATATCTCGTCGTCGTTCCCTAATGCGATGACAGGGTTCAGTTGCCGCGAGCCGCTCCTTGGAGTGTCGTCGACCCGCTTATTCTGACCGAAGCTGACCCCGCCATCAATCGAGGATGCGAAGTAGATGTGTTCGCTCCCGGATCTGGCATCCTCCCACACAACGTAGAGATCACCATTCATATCCAGTGCGGCATTCGGACTGCCCCTTGTGCTGGCAGAGTTGTTATTGACCTTGACTGCCTGGGTCAGAACGGGAGTTGCACTTAGCACGGCATTCAAATCGGCGGTTAGATCTCTGGTCACGACCGATGAGACGACTCCGGACGTCGTGAGAAGAGACACTGCTGCGAATGCTGCGATGGAACAGAGAATCCTCCTCGTCCTGCGAGTCTTGCTGGGATTGGATGCAAACCTGCTGTTGAACCCTGACTCGGACGGTGGTTGTCTCTGAGCGTCGTTATGGCGCTCGCCCTCGAAGTCCCGCGCTACGACTCCCCCCTACCATGCGACGGAAGAAGTTTCACTTGCGATCCGCAAGTATTCGGAGCGCCTGCCAAGAGGGCAGTCCCCCAAGCGCTCCATTTCTTGCCGCGGAGCGGTCAACTCTCCGGCGGGGAAAGCACAAACATAATATAAGAGTTTTCTCACCGCGAGAGCCCGTCAGTATGCATTTCCTCCCATTCCCATGTCCAATAACGTACAATCAATTCGGACGCACCAACAGACCCACGCTCCGGAAAATACGTCACAAGGTAATTGCGCGGAATAAGGCTCGGCGGTTCAAGCAGACTCGAGGAGATTTCATGACGGATCGACTGAAGGGAAGAATCATAATTGTGACAGGAGGCGGCTCAGGAATCGGTCGTGCGGCGGCCTACAGCTTCTGCAGAGACGGTGCACAGGTCGTCGTCGCGGACGTAAATATCGAAGGCGGAGAGGAGACCGTTCGAAAGATCAAGAGTGGCGGAGGGGATGCGATCTTCGTCAAGTGCGACGTCTCAAAGGCGCAGGAGGTCAAATCCATGGTCGACAAGTGCATTGAGACATTCGGAGGTCTCAACTGCGCCTTCAATAACGCAGGAATCGGGGGCATTCAAGCTCCGACCGCCGAGTATTCGGAGGAGATATGGGACAGGGCCATCCACATCAACCTGATAGGCGTGTATCTCTGTATGAGATACGAGATCCCCGCAATGCTGAAGTCGGGAGGCGGCTCGATCGTCAATATGGCTTCCATATTGGGCCTGGTCGGCTTCGCAGGGGCGTCCGCATACGTGGCGGCGAAACACGGCGTCGTCGGTCTTACGAAGACGGCGGCCATCGAATATGCGACCAAGGGCATCCGCGTCAACGCGGTCTGCCCTGGATTCATCATGACCCCGATGCTCGAGCGCGGGGGCATCACCACGAACCCAGAGATGAAGAAGCTCATATCCGATCTTCACCCCATGAAGAGGCTAGGCAAGCCCGAGGAGGTCGCGGAATCTGTGATATGGCTCTTCACTGATGCAGCCTCGTTCGTCACAGGGACAACCTTGCTCGTGGACGGAGGATACGTGGCTCAGTAGTTCAGGCGCGCGCAGTCTCTTCCCTGACGAATATCTCCTTTGCGGGAAGGCGAGTGATGAACTTCTCGGCAGGGAGCTGCTCGGGGACGTGGAGACCTTTCTCCTTGACCTCGCCTTCAATCATCATCTCCGCAGCGATGGCTCCTCCGCTTCCGACGAGGTATCCCGTCGCGTTGCTCCTGCAGAGTTCGTAGGCGCGCTCATGTGACATGGACATCCAGACTTTCACCTTCGTCCGGTTTCCGTCCTTCAGGCCAATCACCTCAACGACGATTCCCGCATACCCCTTCACCCTGCCGGCCATCTCAACTGGCCTCGGCATCAGAGAAACCACGAGGTCGATCGGGCGGATCTTCGCCCCCTTGACGTCGACGGGCTTCAGGCCGCTGAGGCCAACCTTCCTGAGCGTGTTTGACACCGCAGCGAAATTGTCGTCAATCGCTATCTTGAAGTCCGCGTGCTTGATGCCCTTTATGAACGCGGGGATCATGAAGGTCTCCTCGTGCGTGGTGTTGTAGACCGGGAGTGGTCCTATCGGCTCGGGGAACTCGTAGATCTCCCGCTTGTGTAGCGGAGGGAGGTACGAGTGCTTTCCATCCCTGAAAACAAGCGCCGGTGTCGTGGCCTCCTCGAGCATGTCGACTGGGGACCAGAGAGAGAAGAACTCGAATCCATCCGCAGAGCCCGAGTCTCCGTCCCTGACGTAGGCCTCCTCCGCGATGTCGAGCTTGTTTGCGGCATATCTCGCAAAGACATCCGATATCCCCGGGTCCTCGCCTGCCGCGGTGATGGCCGTGGTCCCGCTCTTGGCACATAGCCTCTGATTCTCCGCGAACTCCTCGGCGTTGTCCGCAGTCAAGGAGAAATCAACGTAGTCCACAACCGATTCGCAGGCCGCCCTGAATACCATACGATGAAGCTCCCACGGGACTGAGCTGATCACAAGATCCTTGCCCTTCAAAAGGCTCATCAGACTCTGGCGGTCAGTCGCATCGGCTTTGACCACGGTGAGTTTTGGATTCCCAGTGCGCTCCTTCAGCGCATCCGCGGCGGCCGTATTGTTGTCCGCGAGAAACACTTCGGAGATCTTCGGGTTCCTGGTCAGCAACTCTGCACACACAAGTCCGGTTATTCCGCATCCTAGCTGAACCACTTGCGTTTTTTCGCCCTCGGTTTATCGTTCAGGAATCGACGGCTCGCCTAATAGGAGTTGCCATGAGGTTTGAAATACCCCTCATATTAATCATCATTACAATATTAAAAACCAGCCATCAGCGTCCTCTGCAAAGAATAAGGCTCAGCCGTATCCTGTCTCTTAGGGAGCTGTCCGCATATGTGCCCCACAAGAGCCTCGCGGATGGTAACTTCTCCTCCACCCGGGATATTGCCGATTCGGCCTCCTTGTCCCAAGGATCGGCAGCGCTGAACACGACGACTGCTGCCGTGGCGGCTCGGACATCGAAATCGAACCACGGAGAGCTGAACGCTTCCGACACGACTCTCTCGATGCGCTCGTCGCCTCTGCCCAACCCGAGCCCGAATCTCGCATATTCCGATCCGTCCACCGCTTTCTGGAGCACGCTGATGTCCGAGGTCCCGATGGCAGAGCAGATGTCCTTTACTGGACGCATCATGATTCCGTTCAGCACCCCGAAAGCGCGTGATAGCTGCAGGTTCGGGGCGAGCGAAGACAGTTTGTCGTTGTCGAAAACAATGCACAGATCCGAGGTCTTGACGAGGATATCGAGCGACCTGTCCGCCATCTCCCTTCTGTGGATGCTCTCCGCTGAGAACGGACAAGTGACAATTGATGCAGCCGGCACGTTCCTGGCCCTTGCCACGACGCTGAAGACCCTTGATCCGAGGCTGCCAGCGGCACCCCCGAGCCCGGACATCAGGAAGGCGAAATCCGTGTTGACAAAGAGGTCGAGCAGCTCATGGCCGGCGATCGAGGGAAGCTGCTTGATGACGGAAGCATCTGGAGCTGCGAGGCCCGCAAGTCGTTCCGGACTCATACGCAGCTTCTTGTCCGCAGAAGAACGGGCCAAATCAGCCTCCGAGGTTGAAAACGCGACGGAAGGGAAGGTGGCCCCTTCGATTATGTTGCACCCTGCACTCCCGATGCCGAAGAGTCTGGCACGGAGGCGCGACTCAGCAATCGGTTGCGGGAATCGGATCCTGAAGTTCGGCATCCCGGATGCAGATGCCCTGCGACATGATTAACCTTGATGCCCGTCGCCCGGGCAGGGCCAGACTTAAGTAACACAAACGTCATCAGATGAATCGGGCCGTCGGTACGTGTACTTGTAACGGCCGCGACTCAAGCCTGAACCACCGATGGGTGCAGTTGGGATGAACGACCTCCAGACAGGGTTCCTAATCAGCATGGCAGTCATCATCGCGGTCGCCGCGCTCATTATCATACTGTTCCACCGACTGAGGCAACCGCTAATACTCGGCTATCTCGTCGCAGGCATGATCGTGGGTCCCTTCGTGGTATCCGCCACTTACTCCGTCGACGTTACCATAGGTGGCGTCGCGAGTCAAGTGAATATCACCGCGCAGTCGGTGGTAGAGATGATAGCACGGTTGGGAATCGTCCTGATCACCTTCTCGATAGGCCTGGAATTCAGTCTCAAGCAACTCAGAAAGATCGGCATAACGGTGATCACCGCCGCGGCTCTCGAGATCATGGTGATGATAGGAATAGGGTACCAGCTTGGGCGCCTGGCCCTCGGATGGTCACCTCTTGAGTCGACCCTTCTCGGGGCCGTGCTCTCCGTCGCATCGACCATGATAATCATCAGGTCTCTGCGCGAGAGCGGAGGGATGGACAACGAGAAGGCACGGCTTGTCGTTGGGCTGCTGGTCGTGGAGGATTTCGCCGCTGTTCTGATCCTGGCAGCGGTGTCAGCCATAGTCTCTACCGGGAGCATCTCCGCGGGGGAGATCGGGGCGCTGGCCTTCAAGATGGGGCTGTTCGTGGCCTCTGCAATAGTTTTCGGTCTCGCGCTCGTTCCCCGGCTCGTCGACTATATCGGGCGTCAGCGGTCAAACGAGCTGCTAGTGCTGTCCGTCCTCGGCCTGTGCTTCTCGATGGCTGTGTTCGCGCGATGGATAGGCATGTCGGAGGCCATCGGGGCTTTCGTCATGGGTGTCATAGTTTCAGAATCGAAGTATGTGGGGGATATCGTAAGGAGGGTCGAACCGATCCGAGATCTCTTCGGAGCCATATTCTTCATCTCAGTCGGAATGCTCGCGTCGAAGGACCCGAGCCTTTTGATCAAACCGGTGTTCCTGATACCCGCAGCGGCCATAATAATCGTCTTCATCCTCGCAAAGATGTTCGCGACCACGCTCGCCACATTCGTCTGCGGTTTTGGCGTCAAGAACTCGTTCCAGGCAGGAATGAGCATGATCGCCATTGGCGAGTTCTCGCTCATGATCGCTTCGGTGGCAGCCGTCGGCGTCTCCCAGATAAGGCCGGATATCAACCTCTATCCGACAATAGTGATTGTCACGACCGTCACGGCGCTGGTCGTTCCATACAGCATAAAGTTCACGGATAAGGCCACCCGGGCGCTTGAGGGAAGGACTCCGAAATCTCTCCTGTACCTGGCTTCGTACCTCAACCTGATCGTGAGGAACGCGCGAAGGAGATCCCAATCGTCTGCACGGATGTCAAACGAGATGATGAACAGTATTTCCAGGCTCTTCGTCTACATCGTTGTCATGATGATCACGCTCATTGTCTCTGTCGACCTCACTCGGAAGGCTGACCACTACGCCTACCTGTTCGGGGGAAGCTCGCAGCTCCTGCTCATCGTGACCTTGGTGGGGGCGCTTGTCGTGGTCATCTTCGCCATGTACGGCATCTGGAGCAGGACGGCCCGCCTGATCCACGCCTCGACGAGCGAGGCCATGCTCGGGACGAAATCGGCGGAGAACATCGGCTATGAGGCCACCTACAACTCCCTCAAGTGGGCCTTCCTTGCGTTCTACGTTATCGTCGGTTTCATAGTGGTCTCGCCTTTGGTCCAATCGATCGTCCAACAGAACTCTTACTCGTTCGCCATTGTCGTGGGTGTGATAATCGCCGTCGCAGTAGCGTCTCTCTGGGGATCGCTGAAGACCATCGACAGGAAGCTCGAGGACATCTTCGAGCGTCGCAGCGTCGGGTCGCGAGACGATTCGTCCAGGGACCTGGCGGAGATAGAGGATATCATCACGGCGATGGAGCGTGGCAGGCCTTGAGGCTGGTCCACATTGCGGACACGCATCTGGGATTCAGCGCCTATTCGAAAGTCGAGCCTCAGGACGGCGTCAACCAGAGGGAGCAGGACATCTACGACGCCTTCGAACAGGCGGTCGACAAAGCCATCGCCCTCAAGCCAGACATCGTTGTCCATGCGGGGGACCTGTTCGACAACGTCCGACCGCAGAACCGGGCGATCGATATCGCCCTGCGACAGCTCATCAGGCTGTCGGAATCGGGGATAGAGACGGTCCTCATCTCCGGGAACCACTCCACGCCTCGCATGCGCGAAACCAGCAGTATATTCAGGATATTCGAACATCTGAAACACGTTCATCCAGTTCACAGGGCGGGATGCGAGAGGATCGTTGTCGGCGACCTTACGGTCCACGCCGTACCCCACTCAGCAAGCCCACCTCTGGTGGAGGTCCTCGGCCAGGTCGCCCCTTCAAGAGAGACCAAGCTGAACATGCTGCTCCTCCACGCGGGCATCCTCGGTTCGAATACCTACAAGATGGACGAGTTCAACGAGCAGGCAGTACCAATTGATGCCCTGTCGCACGGCTGGGACTACATCGCGTTGGGCCACTACCATGAGCACAAGAGAATCCTTGACAGAGGATTCTACTCGGGTTCCACCGAGCGGCTAGGTTTCGGCGAGATTGGCCAGAAGAAGGGCATCGTAGAGGTCGAGCTCGAGACCGCGAGGACCGTGTTCCATGAGCTCGAGATAAGGGAGATGGTGGAACTCGGACCACTCGATGCCAGCGGCCTCGCGTCTTCGGAGGTCGTCAACGAGGCCCGCAGGGTCATCAGTAGTGCTCCTCTGGAGGAGAGGATCGCGAGGCTCGTCATCCGCAATGTGTCAGCAGAGGCTTACAGATCGCTCGATTCCTCTACCATCCGAAGGCTGGGCTCGAGTGCTCTGCACTTCGAGCTCAAGGTGGACTCCGTGGAGTCAGACGGGGCTGCGAGTTCCACATCGGACATGCAGATAGGCCTGCTCGCCGACGAATTCCGCAGGTACGTGGCTGGTCTTGACCTGCCCGACTCGCGGAAGAACCTGCTCATGGAGATCGGGATTCCGTATCTCGAGAAGGTGCAGGAATGAGGATCTCCTATCTTGAGCTGAAGAACTACCGCAAGTTCAGGAATCTGCGGTTACAGTTTCCCGACGGCATGATCGGGATACTCGGCATGAACGGCGTCGGGAAGACCACTATCATCGAAGCGGTGGCCTGGGCGCTGTTCGGCAACGTGGACGAAGTCGTGCGAACCCTTCGCGAAGGGGTCCGGAGGGTGGGGGCATCCCCCGCAGACCAGTGCACGGCGATCCTCGAGTTCGAGCTTGGCGGGACTGAGTATAGGATCGAGAGGGAGATGAGCGGCCGCAGCCTCCACATGCGCGCATCGATTGCGACAAAGGATCGGCTGATTGCTGACGGCGACCGACCAGTGAGAAACGCGGTCGAGAAGCTGATCGGGATGGACAGCAGATCGTTCTTCACCTCCGTCTTCGCACGCCAGAAGGAACTCAACGCCCTCCAGAACGTCGCCCCTGGAGAGAGGAAGAAGGTCATCCTGAGGATGCTCAGAATCGACTCAATCGACGAGGCTCTCACGTCGATCAGGGCCGACCGCAACTCCGTCCGCTCCAGGATCGAGGGGTCGGAGCGCACGCTGTACCTCGAAGACGGGCGGGAGAGAGAGAAGGTCCTGGCAGAGCGCATCCCGGACATCAAGGCCTCCCGGGACAAGCTGACTAGCGACCTTGAGTCGGCCAAGTCCGCTGAAGCTGAAATCGCGGAGAGTGTGGAAGGCGCAAGGAAGAGGCGGGAAGAGCTCAGGAAGGACGTCGACGCCTACAACTCCACTCAAAGCGACCTGAAGGGCAAGCTGTCGTCGATTGACGTGCTAACGAGACAGCGCGAGAGCATCTCGTCCAGATTGGCCCGCGACACTCCGAAGCTATCCCGCTTACCCGTGCTCGAGAAAGACGAGCAGGACTGGAAAACCATCTCCTCAAAGAGGGAGAAGCTGGAGAGGGAGAAGATGGCCGCGGACAAGGCCAGGCTTCTGCAGGAAGGGATTGCGGAGGACGAGAAGGACATTGGGCTGCGCGAAAAGGATCTCGACTCTCTGAGGAGTGCGGTCCGTGAGCTCGGCGACATAGATGCCATGATGGGGGAAATCGAAGCTACCAGGGCGCAGACGGAGGACGAGAGGCAGAGAATCCAGACCGAAACCGCCCGATTGAGGGCCGCAGTCAATCAGAGGTCAACGACTATCGATGCGGACCAGAAGAAGCTCAAGGACATAGAAGCCGCTGGCGCTGAGGGCACTTGCCCCACATGCGAACAGAAGCTAGAAGGCGCGTACGAACTGCTCGTAAAGAAGTTGAGGGACGAGATTCAGTCCGCTCGGAAAGAGAAGGAACACGATGAAAAGATGATCGCAGGACTGGAGTCGGATCTCAAGGGCCTTGCCAACAGGGACGATGCGTTGAAGAAGAAGAGGGCAAGAATCGACCAGGAGAAGAGCAGAGCGGACAAGGCGATGGCGACCATCACCGTGAAGGAGACGGACATACGCAACCTCCAGCAGAGGGCCGCAAAGAGGCGAACGGAGGTGCTCTCGATGGGCGAGATCAGGTTCGACCCTGACGAGTACAAGAGAACTCTCGAAGAGCAGCAGCGTCTGAAGGAGGCTCACGACGACTTTCTGAACCTGAAGAACCTCGAGGGACAGGTACAGAACCTGAACAGGGACTTGACGGAGGTGGGGGAGAGGATTGCCAAGACAAGTGCAGACGCCGAGAAGTACCGTTCCCTTCTCGCATTCCTTGAACCAAAGAAGGGCGCATATGATTCAGTTCTTCATGAGATTGACTCCAAAAACGCGGAGCTCGTCGCGACCAAGGACAGGGTCGGCAGGCTGTCGAGCGAGCGCGAGCGCGCGCGAATGGAGCTGGAGCACATCACCAAGGACCTCGCCGAGATCGAGCGCGTGAAGAAAGCAATCGAGGCGGACAGGCGCAGGGAGGATGACCTGTCCGTGCTCGAGGAGACGATCTCGGCGTTCCGTGTCTACCTGATAGGGAAGATCAGGCCCGCCCTGGCGTCTCTCACGTCAAAGAGCCTCGAGGCCATGACCGAAGGAAGGTATTCGAAAGTCGATCTCGACGACAACTACGAGATGAAGATCGACGACCAGGGGACGATGTACCCAGTCGGGAGGTTCTCGGGCGGGGAATCCGACCTCGCGAACCTCTGCCTGAGGCTGTCGATATCGGAGATCATCGCGGACAGGACGGGAGCCAACCCGGTCAATATACTGATCCTTGACGAGATATTCGGGTCTCTGGACCCGTCGCGGAAGAGGAGCGTGATGGCCGCCCTGGCAAAGCTCTCCGGGGAGTTCCGCCAGGTCTTCCTCATCACTCACATCGAGGACATAAAGGACCTCATGAACCACATCATCAGGGTCCGTGAGCTCGAGGACGGCTCGAGCATCGCCGAACTCGTGCCCGGCTAGTGCGTCTGGGCCTTGGTGAATCCCCCCAAGGTCATCTGGTCCTGGATGTCTATCACCTTTGCCTCGTGCGGGATCTCGAGCAGATCCATCATCTGGAACGCGTTCTTCACGGCCTTCGCTCTTCCGTGATTGTTGAAGTATATCCTCGCTCTCTCCGAGTTCGCGGTCATCTCCTGCAGTCTCGACTTCCACGCCTGAAGCTGATCGATCGAATACAGGTAGTCGTACCGGTTGATGCGGTAGTCGTCCTCCCGCTCCTCCTTGAACCATATGTCGTAGTTGCGTCCGTGGAACCTCACATACGAATGCTTGGCTGTGAGGGATCTCGTTGCTGGAAAACCAGGGCCGTCCACTATGGCGTTCGCGACCCCGAACTCCTGAAGTATCTCGAGCGTGTCCGGCGAGATCTCGTTCCCGGCCTCATTGAGCCACGAGCGGTGTCGGAACTCAACCGCGTAATCATACAGGTCCGTGTTCAGCATCCCGAACAGTCCTCTCAGCTTCGCGAGGCTGGCCTTGCCCTCTCTCCGGAAGTACGGCGTGAGCTGAACAAGGACCCCGCCCAGCAGGCCGGCGTCTGCGAGAGGTCGGACGCATATGCCCTCGAAGCTCGCGGCCTGCTCGGCCGCCTTCTCTCCGTTCTCCTTGAGAATGGACTCGTGGGTTACGGCCTGAGGCAGCTTCACTGAGAACTCGAACCCAGGCTTCTGTCTGCCCCTCTCGATCCAGGAGCGCACCATGAACTCGTTGGGAACGCGATAGAAGGTCGAGTTGATCTCGACCGTCGAGAAGAAGCGCGTGTAATACGACAGCCATTCGCCCTTCTTCTTGGCGAGATCGGCTGGATAGAACCTGCCGACCCAGTCGTCGTACGACCACCCCGAACAGCCGATGAGCGCGGCCATAGGACGTTTTGGATAGCTTGTGCATATAAAAAGCATTCTTCAGCTTGTACGAAACAAAGTAGGTCACACTGGCATCTTTCTTCCGAGCTCCATCTCCGCAAGCCTCCCAAACGCAACGCCCTGAAGGGACTGGGCGTAGCGGTTGAGGACGCTGATGCACACCTCGGTTATCTGCTGGTCCTTCTCCGGATGCGGACGGTCCGATTGGCACCAGAAGCCGTCCTGCATCCTCTTTCCCAGGAGCCACAAGATAGGCTTCTCCATCCTCGGATCGCTGGCGCCGTAGCCCATCCAAGTGAGAATGTCAAGAGCACACAGGCCACTGCCGAAGTATGTCGGATACTTCAGCTTGGTCCAGTTCTCGTCTGACTTGTAGAACGACCCGTAATAGTTCTTCATGAAGAATCGATCGAGGAAGTACTCTGCGCCCCTCCTGATCTCAGGCAGCGCTCCGAGATCGAACGACTGGACAAAACCCCTGACTGTCATCATGGTAGTCCAGATGCAGCTCGGCGCATCAAAGTACTCAGACGGATTGTACCGGTCCATCCCCAACTTTCGGGCGACCTGGTTGATGAACATCGGACTGCCCATGCTTCGGTACGGCTGGTGGTACTTGACATCCTGAATGAAGGGAACAACCCAGCCGCCGTCGGGCCTCTGCATCTTCAGGAGCCATCTGATCAGCTTCTGCACCCGCCGGTCTTCCTGCAAGCCGAACCTGATCATCATCCTGAGGGCGTAGCCGTTGTAATGCGTGTCTGGATAGAAATCATGCGAGGGGCCGGGTATGTAGCCCTCGTCGGATTGCCAGCTCAGGATCTTCTCAAACACCTGACGCACATTTCCCTCATCGATTGTCGTTCTGTACTCTGCCAGGTCATAGAGGTTTCTCAGCATGGTGATGTAGGTCCATCCAACTGGCGGACCCGATCCTTGCTCCTCCGCGAGCCGGCGATCCCTGGATATCGGCCACGTTCCGTCTGACTTGAGGGTCTCCAGCAGCTTCCGTCTCCGCGGGGCTCTTCTGCACTCGTCCGCTGCCTTCTGGACACGGGAATCCTCCTCCGTCAGCCCCATCACGTCCGTCATGAGGTAGAACTTCACAGTCGGAATTGAAATCTGCAGCAGTCTCCTTGACGACTCTTCAACGATGCCCGTGATATCCGATGCCTGCAAGTCCCCAATACCCCGGCTAGGGCAGCGATATGCGGTCCGCCGAAATCATCTTTTGCCTGCCGAGCTGCTGTCAAACAATCTCGAAGAGAGCCTCCGTTTCCACTGGAAAAGTGTTATATCTGGGTTGTGCACTAGTTCCGGATGCCTGGACGAATATGCTGCCGAGATACATGAAGCAGTGTTCCGACACCAGGCGACAGTGCGTCGACATGGGTCCCTCTGCGAACATCGGTGCGCAACCGTAGCATGTACAGGGGACAACGCGATGCACAACAAACCCCCAGGAGGGTCAGGGCGGCGAGAGTGCATGAGCATACCATGAACCGCGCTGTTACGCCTGGGGGACACCTCTCCGGATTACCTTCGCCTGGAAGCAATCTTCATCAGCCATGCTTCTGCGTCCTCGTAATGTGTGAACTGCCTTTCCTGCCTCCGGAAGTCGCTGGTGTGGTGCACCCTGCGAAGGGCTTTTCCGTCTCCAGCCCTGAGGTGGTGCAGGAGCTCGTGGTACATGACGAACTCCAGAACGTATCGAGGAACAGTGTCTGAGTCCAGCGCCTTGTTGGCTGCCAGGATCTTCAGAGGTTCGAAGTAGTAGCCCAGTCTACGTCTGGGTGATTCGGAAACCCACGCCAAGACCGGCTCCGGGGCCTTCCCAGAGAAATAGTACGAGTTGACGTAGTCAAACACAATCTTGAGGTCCCTGGCTTCTCCTCTGGCCCCGAAGGACAGGTTCTTTGCTCTCTCTATGTACCTTGCCCTCGCCGACTCCCAGAGCTGCCTGGACCCGGCATAAGCCACATAGGGCGCCATCAGCTCCTTTCCGCACGGTCTTGCAAAGGCCCTTCGGACCAAGTACTCGCCCAACGATTCCAGGACCGCATCAGGCGAGCCCTCCATGTAGTCGCTTATCCTGAATCGGGCCGTGCGGCCGATCCTCACCCAGGTGTGCTTCAGTTCTGAATACGGATAGTACTCAGCCTTCACGGGCCCTACTTCCAGCTTCGCAGCGGCGTGCTTGAAAGCCGTCTCGATGTCCACGGTCCGATTATCGCCGAATCTCTTTTATAATCTTGGTCTTTCAGTGCATCAGAACAAGGCGGCGATATCATCGACGATGAAGGCGAGCTGCGTTCCGGGCGGCAGTATCCGAAGAGGCCCATGGTCGGAGTCGGCGCTGTGATAGTAAGGAATGGAAAGATACTCCTGATCAAGAGAGCGTTCCCTCCAGGGAAGGACAAGTGGAGCGTGCCGGGGGGACTAGTGGAGATTGGGGAGAAGCTTTCGGATGCTTGCGCACGCGAGGTCGAGGAGGAGACCGGGCTCAAGGTCGATGTTCTCGAGCTGATCAACGTCTTCGACATGATCGACCGCGATGACGAGGGAAAAGTGCGCTACCATTACATCCTCGTCGAGTTCCTCGCCAAGCCCACCGGGGGGACAGAGGCCCCGAGCGTCGAAGCCACAGACATGAAATGGGTCACTCACGAAGAATCGCAATCAATGGACATGACGCGTACAGCAAGGAGGGCGCTGAGCGAGCTGTTCGGCGGACAGGTCTAGTCGATGTCGAGATCGCGGAGTTGCGCCCTTGGAGAGGCCTGACTGGAAGGGTACACCGTCCGAGGAGCCCTTGCAGTCTTCAGAACCAGGACGGGCACATCCACGGACCTGATTATCCGGTCGTATGTCTCACCGAACAAAGTCCTCTCCAGCGCAGACTGGGGCCCTGCCGCCATCACGAGAATGTCCGAATGTTTCGCGTGGTCGAGGACGGAACTCACGAGCGACTTAGAATGGACGAACTTCACTTCGCTCACGACCTTGACCCTGTCGGCCATCTTGCTAAGGCGCTCAGCGTTCCCTCGGACAAGCGCCAGCTGGCTTTCGTCGGTGATCACGGAAAGGATCTCGATCTTCGCACTGTACTCCCTGGCGATAGGCAGGGCAAGCAGAAGCGCCTTCCTGGTCTCGAAGTAGCCGCCGGACACGAGAAGGATGTTTTCGATGTTCTTGCTCAGCCTTGCCGTCTTGATAATCACTACGTCGCACGAGGCCTCCCTCACGACTCTGTCCAGATTCCTCCCGAGAATGGTCCTGCCTCTCCTTCTCGTGCCCTTCCAGCCGAGGACGAGCAGGTTCGCTGCCTCATGCCTGGTCTGGTCAAGGATCGCCCCCGCGACGTCGTAGGACACTGAAACAACCGGGCGCACCGCTACAGTGGATGGGGCCACCTTGATGGCTTTCCTCATCGCAGCCGAGACCTCATCCACATACTCCCTGCTGATGCTCTCGAGAGGCATCGCTCTAGGAACCTCAACAATCTTGTTGACCGTCAGGTCCCCCTTGAAGTACCTTGCGAAGATGCCTGCTGTCTGCACCAGTCGGAGATCTCCCATGTCCTCAAGGGCGAGGAAGACCCGATAGCGCTCAATCTGCTCCCTGGTAAGGGGCTTCTGCGGGACCCTCCTCTGCTCGACGATGGACTCGTACTCTTCGACCGGCTTCGCGAATAGCGATGCGACAAGCCCTATCACGATCCAGACTCCGGCGACGTACCAGGCGTTGGGCGTAAGCCACCACAACGATATGGCGAGGCTCGCCATCGATATGGCACCGATCACCGGGAAGAGGGGGAAGAACGGTGTCCTGAACCCAACGTCGATTCGCGTCAACCGGGGGATGAGCCTCACCGAAGCCATATTGGCCAAAGTGAATAGCAGGAGGAAGACTATAGATGTGGACGCGACCACAGTGTCAAGCGGAAAGAAGACCGCCATGACGAACATTATCACACCCGTGATGAGGATCGCGTTGTGCGGTATACGACGAACGGAATGGACTCTTCCGAAGACACTCGGCAACGACCCGTCCCTCCCCATCGCGAAACTAACCCTTGATGACGAGAAGACTGTGGCGTTGAGGGCACCCATCGCCGAGAGGATGCCGCCAACGATGATGAGCGGGGCGCCGATGATCGGGATTATCTCAGTCGCGGTGAAGAATACTGCCTTCTTGCCCATGTCCTGCTGGCCGAGGACGGATGGAGTGAAGTTCAGCATCATGGCGAGGGTCACCGCGATGTAGAGGAAGACCGTGATGCCGACAGAAGCGAAGATCGCGCGCGGTATGTTCTTCTTCGGGTTCTTGACTTCTTCGCCGCACTGCACGATGATTTCGTACCCCTCGAACATCAATATCGTGAACGCCATGATCATGAACACGTTGGCGAACCCCGTCCCTTCGGGGAACAGGGGCTGGAAGTTCCTGAGGACGTGAACTCCACTCGTATCGAGAGCATATATGACCGCGAAGCTGACGAAGAAGGCGACTATCAGTATCTGGATCAATGTGACTGTCGTACCTGTCTTCCCCGTGACGCCAACGCCGACGTAATTGATGCCGAGGAAGAACACAATCGCCGCGGCAGCGAACAGCTTCTGGAGGATGTCGGAGCTCAGGCCGAACAAGTCGATGTTGAAGTTCTGAAGAAGGGCTGCCATCGCAATGCCGAACCCCAGCGAGTAGAAGCTACACGCGACCGTGTGCCCGAACCACGAGAGCCATCCCGACATGAAGCCTGCAGGGTGGGGAAGGGCCTTCTTCGCCCAGAGATAGCCGCCCCCGGCCTCCGGGAAGGAGGAGCCAAGCTCGGCGTATGTGGAGGCAGTGAAGGTCGTCACGATCCCGTTGAGCACAAAGACCAGCAAGACCGCGGCCCCGAGCTGTTGCGTCACCACGCCGATGAGGACGAATATGCTAGTCCCTATCATCGCCCCGATGCCAATCATGGTGACATCAACCAGGCCCAGGTCGCGCCTGAGGGTGACTGTGACCGGCTGGCGAGAAGGTGCGCTTGACATCTGGGTTCAAGGGATGAACATGGACGGTTTAATCCTTTGTGTACTTAGAATCGTGCCACCCACGGCCTGTGAGAGATTACGTCTCCTTCTCAAGCATGCTGACCCATTCCTGGTCAGCCATCTGATCCTCGTCTTGCCAACTCCCGACCTTGAAGGAGTCTGCCATGAAATCCTGGAGCATCCTTTCCACACCGGCCACAGCCTTTTGTGTCCCGTTCCAGTGCTCGAGCCGTCCAGTGTAGCGCTCCTCGATATCCTTCAGAAGGAGGGCCAGGTCCTTGAAGGTGCGTTTCTCAGGCCATCCGGAGTAGATGAGTGCGAGATATGCCGACTCGCCCTTCTCAATCATTACGTTCTTGTCGCCAATCTCGAGCTTCTTCAGACCCACCTCGCCCTTCTGGAACGAATCGCGGACGAACTCCTGAACAGCGGTGAACATGGCGCTCACGACGTCCTTGTCGAGGTTGGTGTTCTCCTCCTTGGTGACGTGAGAGACCAAACGGCCGTCGTTGTGGATCAGGAAGATGTTCTCGAGGGCGTGCGGCTTAGGGATGCGAGATGCCACGAAGTATCCTAGCACAGCTGCTGCAAGAAGGACAAGCGGAAACGAATACGGCCATCCTATTATCTCGGCGATGGTCTTGGAAACCCCGACCTTGAAAGTGACTGAGTTCGACATGAGCTGGCCATCGAGCGCTATGAGGGTTACCGTCATCACATCCTGGTCGTCGGGAAGGCTTATGTACAGTATCCCGCCGACGACCGATATGCTGCCGTCCATGTCACCCCAAGTCGCGTTGAATGTCAGCTCGTCGACGGTATTGTCCGGGTCGGACACATAGTCGCTGACATCATAGCTGAAGCTCCTGGGACCTCCTCTCGTGATCATGTCCGGGATCTTGGATAGCGCTGGGGGATCGTTTATCGGCTGTACGGTAATGTAAACACGCACTCGGGACCAGCCGCCACTCGAATCGCTGGCCTCTATGGTCTGGACCTCTGTTCCAAACCAGTTCGGATCTGCAGTAAGGTTCACCACGCCCGTGCCGCTGTATACGAGATGGCGGACGTGTGTCCAATCCAAGAACGTGTAGTTCAAGGACGAGAAATCGTCGTCATCATCGGCGAATATGTCCGCAAGCCTCAATGTGTTGTTGAGGTAGCCATCTTCGGGGAATGCAAAGTACAGCTGCTCGGGGTTCGGAACGATGATCCTCGGAGGGGAATTTCCAGTGACTATCACCTTGAAATCCGTCCAGTCTGTATGATTCTCGTCCGCCACGGTTAGCCGCACGGTCACACTGTACTCCTCGAACAAGGATAGCGATTCATTCTTGTTGGGCGGAAAGAGGAACTCCAGACGATGGACACCCATGACCACCGTGTGGGTAACGTGCTCGTTGTTCAGGGTCACATTCAGCTCATCCATCGAGTCGTCCGAGTCGCTGACGTAGAACTCGAGGTAGAGCACGTATGTCTCGTTGTACTTGACTCGTATGTCGTCAATGTGGGCCACTTCTGGAGGGTTGTTGTAAGGCCTGACGACTATCCGGGCGGTGGCAACCTTCAACGCTCCTGTTGGGTCGCGCGCGGTGAAGGCACCTTCCGTGATTCCTGACCATTCCTCCGGCGCTGAGATGTAGACCACGTGCGTGGACTCGTTAATCCAGACGACCACGTGCTCGAATCCAGAGTAGTAGACCAGATAGTCTTCCTCGTCGATATCATAGAAGTAGTCGTCGAGATCCCATGCCGAAACGTTCACGCAGCGCTCCTGGACGTATTGGTCCTCGAGGCTGTTGTTCAGATCAGGCGGCGTGTCATCGGTCACCCAGATCACGACGCTCATCGTCGAAGAGCCCGTTCCGTCGCTGACTGCGATGGTGACGAGTTCGTAGTACGCTCCACCAGGCTTCGTCGGGAAGGTGAAGTGTCCGTTCAGATGGTCGAAGAGGATGTTGGTGGTTGACCTGCCGCTAATCGACGCGGACATCGTCAGGTTCAGTTTGGGAGTGTCCACGTCCTCGATGTAGTAGGTGTAGTCGAATGTGTATAGAGTATCGAACTTCACATAGAGTTCCGTGGGTGGATGGTGGACGAAAGTCGGCGGATCGGGCACGGGGATTATGACGACGGTGACGGTCCTGTAAGTACGATAACCATACGTGTCCCAAACCCAGAGGACGAAGGTGTCGTTCCCATACTGATTGGGCTGGGTGTAGAACATCATGTCCTCCACAGCCCCGGAATCGTGAGACACGAAGTAGAGCGTAGTGTTGACGTCTTCGACCACCCACGTCAGGTAGTCTCCCGGCAGATCTATGTCATGCCAGTACAAACCGAGGTCGAGTACCCACGATTCGTCTTCGAAGTAGACTTGCGAAGGAATCTGGGAGAGCGTCGGGCCGTGGGCGGCCTCGATGACGCTCACATTCAGGACGCCAACGACCTCGCCCATCATGACCTCGACTATTCCACTCTCTGGTATCATCCCCGCGGTGTATGTCGCATTGTTGCCCTTCGCGGGGGCGTCGATGTGCCCTGACGTAGTCGTATACCACATGGCGTCTGGAATTGGGACCGCGTTCCCCGTGAGATCGTATCCTACGGCGGCAAGGACTATGGTCTCCCCTTCCCTAATCACCAGCGGATAGACAGGAGAAGTGATATTGATCCGCGACAGCGAGCCAACATCGATGCGAATGGAGACCGATGCGTTCGCACCTGAGCCAGCGTCGCTGCAGACTAGGTCCGCGTCTCCTGAAGTGATCGCGTCGAAGGTTGCCGAGTATCCATTCGAGACCAGTGTGCCGATCGGCGAACTCAGAGTCCAGACCGGGGTCCAGGTGGTGTTTTCGTTTAGGTTGACGTCGTAGCCATGTGCAGTGAATATCTGTTCCTGTCCAGCAATCAGACTCACGCTGCCCTGAGGCATAACTGTCACGCTGTCGACTGGCCCGCTGAGGGCAGTCGTTGAGTTGCTCCACCCCGAATGCGAACCGCAAGACGCTCTTGCGAGGATAACCTCATCTTCACCGCCTGTGTAGGCCTGATCAGTTATGTTGACGATTCCGAGATCGGCAATAAGAAAGGTGATCGACACGACGGAGAAGGTGCCGTCGCCTGGAGACACCAAATCGGTCTTGAACGGCATCAGCTGGACCGCCCCAACCCAATCGGTCAGCAACTCGTTCGAGGCATTCATCGCCTTGACGGTCATGGTGAACGCTTGGCCGGAAACGATGCAGGCGGGCATTTGGACGTCGAAGTGATCCACCCCTATGACAGAGAAAGAACACGACGCCCAGGTTGGACTGCCCAGTGAATCGCTCGCAGTGACGTTCGCAGAATACTCACCGATTGGAAGCTGGGCGAGTTCAGCGGAATACAGCTTCCAGTAAGGGGGGTTCGAAGGGTCCGTCGCTGCGGCAGTCATAGGCACCGTGGCAATGACTGTGCTGTTTGCAGCATATGCGAGGGTCACGATGGCCCCCACAATCTCATACGCCCCGAAACTGTCAGATACGTTCGCCCACACGAACGCATTCTCCGTGTCCGTGAATGTGCTCCGCGGGTCTCCCGTCGAATCCTGGATCCAGGCCTCGGAAGCGCAGACGAAGTTCTGCGTCATCATCGCCACGAATGAATCCTTCGTGGCTTGATCGAACATTATGATGAGCCAATCGTTCAAGGAGTCGCCACGGCATATGGTCAGGACGAGCGAATGGTTCGCCTGGAGGGTGTAGTTCACAGCGGGGACGGTGATGTTGTAAGGCTTGAAGTCGGAGTAGACATCGCCCTGGAGCGGCACGGTGTTCCTGCCGATCTCGTGCCACGAAGCCGTGTCCAGGTAAGTTCCCGGAGGCATGTCATAGAATATGGCCGTGACGAGTGTCGCTGACTCGTTGCCTCTTGATCTGGCCCATACGTGTGCGATCATATCTCCGAATATCACGACGTCATCGTTGAGGTACGGGTAGAGAACCCAATGGTGAACCCTTTGGGGCGGGACGTTCTTCTTTATCGAGACGCCGTCCAGCCCGTCGAGGTCGTAATCTGGGTTTATCGGGTTCGTCGGACCAGAGGCGTTCATCCAGTCGTATACGTTCCCCGTGTAGCTCGAGTCGTCGTGAAGATGGAAGACCTTCTCCCACGACGGCAAGGAAGCCGCACTCGCGTTGACCTCGGGCTTCAAGAGAAATGAGGACGCCCCTGACGATAGCAGTAGCACCAGAATTAGGACCGAGGATAGTCTAGCGACTGCGCTCGAGGCATGTCCGCTCGCACTCGCCGAGGTATAGTAGCCTAGCTGAGCCACTAGAGTATCGCCTCTGACCGCGCTTTCATAGCCGGTGCTGGGCATATAAGCGTTCTCAGCGGGTTATCATCCCTGGGAATGGACTGGCCTGGACTACTGAGCCTTCATCCGTTCGGACATGGCCGCGGCGAGCGTCTTGAACACACTCTCGACGTTCTGGCCGGTCTTGGCGCTCGTCATGAAGGCCCTCGACTTGTACTTCGAAGCCAGCTCCTGGAGGTCCTCCTCCTTGACCACCCGCTCGGTCTCCAGGTCGGTCTTGTTGCCGGCGAACACAATCGGGACTTCGCCCGCGACATCAGTGAGCGCTTTTATCCAATAGCGCAGCTCCTCCAGGGTCTCCTTGTTCGTTAGATCGCATACGGCTATGGCTCCATGGGCCCCGAAGAAGTACGCCTCCCTGAGAAGCTCTCTGAAGCCCTTCTGGCCCATGATGTCCCAGACGAGCATCATTACCTTCGCCTGGCCGTCCTCAGCCTTGACGTCAACGATCTTCTTAGTGACTTTCGTTCCAATCGTCGCGATGTACCGGTCGTCGAAAACGTCGAGAACGAATCGCTTGATGAGACTGGTCTTCCCAACGCCTGCGTCCCCTATGAAACAGACTTTGACTTTCATCAGGTCGTCATCAGCCATCGGAGAGCCCTCCATGGGGGGTTCAGAAGCTACGGTTGAGGTAAATGCCATCGACGCCTTTTAAGTCTTTGGTAACGCCCAACCTGTCCAGACGTTCAAAACGTTACCTACGAAGGGGACTTGGAAGGTCCTGCCATCTTGGATCTCAGTGTCCCCGATGCCTTTTTCTGCGGGCGACCTGTAACGTCTCCCGATGGAGCCCAGCACGCTTCTCGAAGTCCTATCATCCGCGGTGGCCCGGTTGGCAGCCGGGGAGAGGGTCGCGGTGGCGTACTCAGGGGGTCTGGACAGTTCTCTGATTGCCAAGCTGGCGAGTGGGGGAGCCGGGGCTGTATGCTACTCCTGCGCGGCTGAAGGCTCATCCGATGCGAAGCATGTTACGGAGCACGGCCTGGCGGACCGCCTGGAGGTGCGGGTAATATCCGTCAACGCGAGCGAAATGCCAAGTATCGTCTCCAAGACGGCGAGAGCAATCGATTCCGCCGATCCGGTGACGATTGCGTACTCAATTCCGACACTAGTTGTCCTGGAACGGTCCGAAGAGAAGGGAGTCCTCGCAGGTAATGGAGCAGACGAACTGTTCGGAGGTTATGCGAAGTACTCCGGAAACGCGCACTTCGAATCGATGATGGAGCAAGATCTTGTGAAATCGATGGGGGAGGCCGAGAGACTAATGGCCTTCGCCGATTCCATGGGCAAACGCATCCGCTTCCCTTTCCTCACTGAACGGGTGGTCGCAACGGCGAAGGACATACCCGTGTCGCAGAAGATCACGGGAAGCACGCGGAAATCGATGCTGCGTGAGGTAGGCCGATTGGCAGGCCTCGCCGATCCGGAGCGGCCCAAGAAAGCCGCACAGTACAGTTCGGGGACCCTGAAGATGATGAGATCTCTCGCCAAGACGGAGCATCTGTCCCTGGAGGAATGGGTCTCTCGAGTCACCCAAGAGAAGAAGTTCGGCAAGGATTAAGACCCACCAGCATCTCTCCCGGACGCATGGACTATGCCGAATTCACCAGCTGGATGTTCAATCTTGAGCGGTTCGGCATCAAGCTGGGCCTCGAAAACATGACTGAGTTCCTTGGTAGGATTGGGAACCCGCATCGGAGTCTCCGGTCGGTGCACGTGACCGGCACCAACGGGAAGGGATCAGTATGCGCGTTCATCGCCAAGATGCTCGATGTGCACGGCCTAAGAGTAGGTCTCTACACTTCGCCGCATCTTGTCGACTTCAGGGAGCGCATCATGATCGGAGACGAGGAGATACCTGAAGAAGATGTCGTGCGGATAGGATTGTCGCTGAGGAAGGCCGCGGACGAGATGGCTTCCGAGGACCGCGAGAAGCAGCTCACATTCTTCGAGTTCACCACCGGTCTGGCGTTCGAATACTTCAGGGAGCGGGGAGTCGACGTTCTTGTGGCGGAGGTCGGCATGGGAGGACGGCTCGACGCGACGAACGTGCTGATGCCCGATGTGTCCGTGATCACACGCATTGGGATGGAACACACGAACTACCTCGGAGCAACGATCCCGGACATCGCAAGGGAGAAGGCCGGGATAATCAAGACCGGAGTCCCCGTTGTCACGTGCGAGAGGAACCCGGATTCTCTTGCAGTGATTTCCAGCACTTGCAGGAAGAAGGGCTCGCGGCTGATCAGAATCGACGAGGACTTTCGGGCGGACACGATTGAGGAATCGATGTCGGGAACTGAGTTCGAGTACTCGGGATGGTCCAGAACGAGGGTCCGGACGAATCTTCTCGGGAGCTACCAGGCTATCAACGCTGCGACCGCGATTGCGACCGTAGAGCTGCTCCACGATCGAGGATTACATGTCACCGTTGAGGAGATGAGAAAAGGAATCGAAGAAACCCGTTGGCCCGGCCGGCTCGATGTGGTTTCGCGGCGACCGCTGGTGATCGTTGATGGAAGCCACAATCCCGACGGAGTGACTACGACCGCGAACGTCCTCGCGCGGCTGAAAACGGTCCCGCTGACGTTCGTCTTGGGATGCATGGACGACAAGGACGCCCACGGGATCGTCTCGGCGATAGCTCCGCATTCGGCGAAGCTCATCTGCACCCAGGCTAGATACAAGCGGGCCCTGCCCGCAACCAAACTGGCCGAAATCGCGAGACAGCACTACGACGGACCAATCACAGTCGAAACGCCGTCCGAGAAGGCGTTCGAGACTGGCCTCGGAACGGTCGAGGGAAAGGGCCTCTGCATAATAGGTTCGCTGTACCTTGTCGGCGAAGCGATTCCCTGGTGGAAGAGCAAGGCAGGCCATGGCGCTCCTCACAAGGTATAAATTTCCCCTGTGTATTGGGCAAACGCTGCGCGGCTGTAGTGTAGCCTGGTTATCACTTGAGCTTGCCAAGCTCAAAACTCGGGTTCAAATCCCGGCGGCCGCACTTAATCATCATCAGTAGAGCATCTACGACACGAGCTTCTCGATAGAATCCATGCTGAACTCTCTCGTGACCTCCCCGATGAGTCCGTTCAGGCCGTTCCGGACCTCGGAGGTGAGAGGCTCTGGAACGTGCGTCTCGAGCAGACGTCTGGCCCTTTCGCGGGCGCGGCTATTCGCGTCCAGAGAACCCGTGGATGACCACTGCTGCCTCGTGCCGCGATCCGAAAGCAGCGCTTGGTGGTGTTGTCGTCTGAATTGGCGGAGCGTGTCGCCTTGCTTGAGATAGTTGCCCATCGGTCCGGTCTTGCCTATGACCTCGGTCGAGAGCGTTTCCTCGTTGACCTCGATGCCTTCCGCGATCCGGAACACGTTCGCAGCCACCTCGTCGTCGATCACTGCCTGTACAGGAGACCACGCGTTGAAGGCCTCGGTAGAGCCCAGGAAGAGCTCCGAGAAGTCTGCGCCTGCCATGATGGCCATAGTAGCTGCGATGGTCTTCTCATAGGTCGTCTGCGCATCGATCGTCTTCGAGTCGCTCTGGACGCCCATGTTGCTCGGGAGCCCGTAGTGCTTCGCCATCTGAATCGCGCCCACGCCGATGAGGGAGAACTCAGGAGATCCCGTGGCCGGTATGCCCGACCTCATATCCAGCGGACAGGAGACCGAGCCGTAGATGATCTTGGGCCTCTTGGAAACGCAGTGCGCAATCGCGATGGAGCTCAGCACCTCGGCGTTCTGCTGGACGAGCAGGCCTGCGAGCGACGCGGGAGCGGTACCTCCCGCGAGCGCCATCACCGTGACAAACACCGGAGAGTCCCACTCCATGTGCCTCAGGATCGTCTCAGTCATGCCCCTGTCGTGGCCCAGAGGGCTCACAGGATCGATGTATCCTGGAAAGAGTGAGTTCTTCCTGAACTTCTCCCTGTCTCCGAGGATCAGCTCGGCGATACGCAACATGAGCTCGAACTCCTTCGGATCGCCACTGCATCCGTACTGAAGCTTGGAGGAATGTGCCAACGAGGTCGCCCACATTAGCACGCTCATTGCATCCTCGGGCACATCATGTGGATAGATCGGGATGAACCCGAGCGAGGAGGTTTCAAGGGCATCGAGGAGTCTGCATGCGACCGCCCCGTCTGCCAAGGTGGCCGGCCGGATGCTGCCTGTAGATGGCTCGATGAAGTAGAGGCACTGAGAGCCAGGACCGAGCTTCGTCCTGCCATCGACGACGTCGACCGTGTACCTCTTGTTGCGCGCGTACCACCTGAAATTCCGATGGCAGCTCTTCACAGCCTCGTCTATCAGGGCCTCGGGCATCCTGACAATCCGAGAGGCCCTGTCGACCTCGTAGCCCGTCTCAGCCAACAGCCCGAGCGCCTCTTCGGAATTCACGAGCACTCCTGTCGTGTTGAGGACCTTTAGAGAGGCGGCGTGAACAGCTTCGATGTCGTCCTTGTCTAGGACCTTGAGCATCCTCTTCTTCGAGACCATATGCACACCTGGAGGGGAGATTGGCCTCCTAACGAATTGCGGATAGATAAATTGGCCTGACGCACTCCGAGCGTCTAGGGCAAGGGCTGCCTAGACGACAGATCAGGGCTTCTGCATGAGCACCCGCAACATCTCGCGGTGGCCCGCGACAGTTCCGTAGGTCACATGCCGCGCTGGCCTCGCCGTTGAGACGGTTCTGAGCGCCATGAACAGATCGGGGATCTCCTTGTCACCGAAGTAGTGCGTCGCTATCCCGTTACCGCGCATGAAACTGGAAGGCTCTACCTCCTGTCCTTCCCCGAACCTGAGATCCCGCGTGCTGAAGACCTCGACGAACAGATGCCCTTCCTGTTTCAGGACCCTCGACATCTCCGCTGCCGCTGCACCCCTCTCATCCTTCGAGAGGTGCGAGATTGAATGCACACATGAAACGGCATCGAACTTTTCAGATTCAAATGGTAGATGGGTCAATTCGCATTCAACCAGTTCTACCCCACGGCCCGGATCCCTCTGCGACCGCAGCGAGATAAGCGCTTCCCTCGAGAAGTCGCAGCCGATGACATCGCAGATTTCGGAGAGGATCTGCGTGGTCTTGCCGTCCCCGCACCCGGCGTCTAGGACCAGCATGTCACGACCAAGCAGGCCAGACAGCATGCTGATGTCGCCCGTGCCGCCGTACTGCATCCCATGCCGGGAATACAGCTTCTGCCAAGCGTCTCTAGCGCCGCCAGTCATTTGGGCCAACCACCGGAACAGCGCCCACGTATCAATTAAAATAGTACTAAAAGTCTAACGCGCGCCTGAGAGACAGGAAGACTGAAGCAATGGACTTCAAGGATATTGTCAAGAACGAGAACATACTGAGAGCGGCTTCCGACCTGGAATGGGAGGAGCCCACACCCGTCCAGGAACAGGTGATCCCGCTCGCGCTTCAGGGCAGCGACCTGATGGCACAGGCCCAGACAGGCTCGGGCAAGACGGGGGCATTCGCAATCCCCATCATATCGAAGCTCCAGCCGTCTAGGAAGATCGAATGCCTGGTCATGGTGCCGACCAGGGAACTCGCCATGCAGGTCGCGGGCGATTTCGCAGACATCGCCAAGCACACTCAGATCAGGTCTTTGGCAATCTATGGAGGACAATCCATCAACGTCCAGACGGACCGGATCAGGAAAGGCGTAGAGGTGGTCGTCGGGACGCCCGGGCGGATCATGGACCTCATGCGTCGGGGTGAACTCTCCTTCGAGAAGGTCAGATTCCTGGTCCTAGACGAAGCGGACCGCATGCTCGACATGGGATTCATAGATGACATCGAGTGGATCCTTCAGAGCGTGCCCAAGGAGAGGCAGACGATGCTTTTCTCCGCGACGCTTCCTGAAACCATAAGAGAGCTTGCCAAGCGCTACATGAGGAACCCCAAGGAGATCACGATCAGCGCAGAGTCCCTCACCGTGCCGGAGACCGAACAGGTGTACATCAATGTGGGCAGAAAGAACAAGCTTTGGGCGCTGTGCAGGATTCTCGACAGCGAGAAGCCTACGCTGGCGTTGGTGTTCTGTTCGACGAAGAAGATGGTCGACATGCTGGCGCACAAGCTGCGAGCTTATGGCTATTCCGCGGACGCAATCCACGGAGACCTCACTCAGGCCGCACGCGACAAGGTGATGACGAAGTTCCGCACTGGGAAGTTGAGGATCCTCATCGCCACAGACGTAGCAGCCCGGGGGCTGGACATAGAGGACATCTCGCACGTGATCAACTACGACATCCCGGAGAACCCCGAAGACTACGTCCACCGCATCGGCAGAACTGCCCGGGCGGGCAAGTCCGGCAGGGCAATCACGTTCGTGACACAGCAGGAGCAGCATCTCGTCAGGGCGATCGAGAACTACAGCAGGTCGAGGCTCGAAGGCGTAGAGGTCCCAGAGGCCAGGGGCCGAGAGACTGTCAAGAGGCAGCTGGATTTCGACGAGTATGCGGACAATTTCGGGATGGTGCCTTTCACAATCAACGTCGGCAGGAAGGACGGTGTGGGCATGGTGGATCTCATCAGGTTCATCGAGAGGAAGACAGGCATAATCGAGCACCTGATCGGCAATGTGGAGATAGGCGACGAATCCAGCAAGTTGGAGCTCCACAAGAGCGTAGCATTCAGGGCCATGAAGACTCTGGAGCAGTACACGATTCAGAACAAGAAGGTAAGGATAGACATCGTCAGGCGCCCGGTTGGGCGCTGAGCTCTTTATTGATCTCGTCCGCTCTTATGTGGCCCACTACTCGGACGTCGCAGCGCTTCATGCCCTCGATTGAAAGGATCTTCTCCTTGATGGCCTTCGCCAGCTCGATCCCGACGGGGCAGAAAGGGCTCGTGGGCATGAATGTGAGGGAGACCATGTCGTCCTTGACAACGAGCTCCGAGACGAGCCCCATGTCGTAGACGCTCACGCCCGTGTGAGGGTCGATGACCTCCCTGAGGACCTCCTCGACCAGCTCCCTCTTGTCCATGTTGGCTGCAAATCATTCTCGCAGTATTATAAGCTGTCGCGGAAGCGGTTCTGCCCTACTGATACACCAGTATTGACAGCCCGGAGACCGAAAGCTGCTGAACCTCTCCCCTCTCCGAAGTCAGCCTCTTCTTCATCTCGAAGCATTCAGCCGGTACCCTCAGTTTCCTTCCATCGCTCATGCCAACGAGGAGAGCCCCTCCGACTACCTCGACCTCGTCCGCCTTCATGTGACTCATTCTCTCGGCGAGCTCCTTGGCGTCCCTCTTGAACATCGGCCCCAATCTCGAGTGGACCGGCTTGACACCGACGAACTCCTCTCTGAGATCCACACGATCCCTCAGCTCGATGGATCCCGCCTTCAGCGCGCCCTTGATGTCGTCCTCCGAGCCAGACAGAAGCCTCCTCGACTCCGGTCCTACGAGCTCAAGTCTCGGTACAGGGCTATTCAGAGAGAGGCCTCGCGCAGACTTCCACGAGCGCACCTCGGCAACCACATTCTTGACCGCCTCTCCTTTGGATTCCGCCGCTTCATCCACATCGGGTGCCTGGGGCCAACCAGATATGTGAACGCTAACGGCACCTTCGTTCTTCTGGAACTCGAGCTGGAAGGCGTCCTCAGCCATGTGAGGCAAGAATACGGAGATCATCTTCAGGAGTCCGAGGCCGACGGTGTAAAGAGCGTACCTCGCACCTTCGTCACGCTCGCCGTAGGCCCTGTGCTTGACGAGCTCGATGTAATGGTCGGCAAACTCGTGCCATAGGAAGTTCTCCAGGGTGGCCATCGCCTGGTCGAACCGGTATTCCTCGCTGGACTCTTCGACGCTCTTCACCAGCCTTCCGAACCGGCTGAGAATCCACGCATCGATCGGATGCATCGACGATGGGGGCGGGGGCTTAGATGGGCAGGCCGAGCCTACCATCCTCATGATGTTCCAGGCCTTCGTGGCGAGTCTTCCCCCTCGCACGAGCTCCTGCTCCTTGAATGCATGGTCGATCCCCAGAGCGCAGGTCGCGGCATAGTACCTCATCGCGTCCCCGCCATACTTCTCGATGAGCGGCATCGGATCGATGACGTTCCCCGCGGATGCGTGCATCGGGCTTCCGTCGGGGGCCATTATGAAGCCATGAACCATGGTCTCGTCCCAGGGCTTCTCCCCAATCAGCAGTAGGCTCCGGAGAATCGTGTAGTAGGCCCAAGTCCTGAGTATCTCGAGTCCCTGAGGCCGCATCGTCATGGGAAAGAGCTTCTTGAACAGTCTCTCGTCCCTCTCCCAGAACGTGTTGTACAGGGGCGATATGCTAGAGTCCATCCATGTGTCGAAGACATCGGTCGAGCCGACATATCTGCCTCCACAGCTACAGCGTCCTTTTCGAGGCGGTTTCGAGGTTGGATCCACGTAGCATTCCTCTTCCTCCGCAAGAAGCACGTCGCCGCATGCCTCGCACTCCCAGAGCGGTATGGCCGTGGCGAAGAACCTCTGACGGGAGACGACCCAGTCCCACGCGAGGGAGTTCACCCAGTTCTGGATCCTGACCTTCATGAACTCCGGGTGCCAGTCGATCTGGTCGATCATCTCGAGGACCTTGTCCCTGAACTGCACGCTCCGGATGAACCACTGAGGCACCTTGAGGAACTCGACCGGCGTGTGGCACCTCCAGCACGTGCCGATGTTCTGGTCGAGGTCCTCCTGCTTCACGAGAGTGGCATCTCTCCTCATGTCCTCGATTATCGCCTTTCTGGCCTCCGCAACGGTCATGCCCGCGTACTTGCCGGCGACCTCAGTCATGAGCCCTGATTCTGAGATGCCCTTCTCCAGGGGCAGGTTGTACTTCATGATCCACTCGAGGTCGTCCTTGTCCCCGACAGAGCATATCATGACGGTTCCAGTCCCGAACGCGGCATCCACCTTTGGATCAGCGACGACCTTGACCTTCCTGTCGTAGACAGGCGCGACAAGCTCCTTCCCAATGAGGTCCGCTTTGCTCTTGTCCTCGGGATTGACAGCAACGAGCAGACAGGTGCAGAGGAGCTCTGGGCGTGTCGTGGCTATCTGGACCTCTCTGCCCGTGCCGCTCTCGTGGAACTTGATGTAATTGAGCTTGGTCTTCCGTGGCTCGTATTCGACCTCCGCGTCCGCGAGGGCAGTGCCGCACCGAGTGCACCAGTTGACCGGAAAATGGCCCTTGTACACGAGCCCCTTCTTGAACAGTCGAATGAAAGATACCTGAGTCAGCCTTCGGTAGTACTCCGCATCTGTCTGGTAGTAGATGCTCGGATCCATCGACTCTCCCAGGATCTCGAACTGCCGCGTCATCTCCTCTATGTACTTCTGCGCGAACTCGCTACACATCTTGACGAACTGACTGCGCGGGACGTCGGATGCCTTGACCCCGTAGACCCTCTCCACTCGGACTTCGACCGGGGTGCCGTTCACGTCGAAGCACAGAGGAAAGAAGACATTGAATCCCCTGAGCCGCTTGTAGCGCGCCGCGAAGTCAATCACTGTGTATCCATAGGCGTGGCCTAGATGCAGGGCGCCGGACGCGTATCTGGGAGGGCAGTCGATGCTGTAGACCTCCTTGGTGGAAGCGAGGTCGAAATGGTATATGTTCCACTCCTTCCACTTCGCCTGCCACTTCGGCTCGCTAGCTCGCCAATCGTACTGGGCCATGACAGCCTGAGAAACCGGTAACTCTAGATAAATCTGAGCCTGCCGACCTCACCGGGGCCGACGCTTACGGAAGACGTTCGCGAGTATCAGGTCCTCGGCCTCAGGGGTCATCGGCCCCGCCCACTGGTCAAGGGAGAACATCCCATCGGCCAGGCACCTGACCAGGACGGCCATCTGGTGAGGGCAGAAATAGCCTTTCTCTCTGAAGTCCATGCATTCGCACGATGTGGCCACATCGTCGGTCGTCTGGTTCACAAACCTCACATTGTAGACCTCGTAGCCATCGGATCTCCTCAATGTGAACACCGCGTTTGCGATCGTGTAGTCGCTCTCGGGATCCACGTCGACAATCTTCCTGTTCGCGGCCCACTTAATCGCCTTGGCCATGTTGGATGCGAAGTAGAACTCCTCCTGAGCGGTGCAGAAATCCTCCAGAGTCTTCTCGTCGATGTTCTTCCCCACGAACTTGATCAGGTCTTGTTTCAGGAGGTTCGATCCACCCTGGACGCGCTGCGCGTCGCACAGGTTCCTCAGGCTCTCCACGGTCAAACGCGATAGTCTGAACTCCAAGGAAAGTGCCTCAGTCATGTCATCCCAGCCCTTGGATGATAATGGCGGTTCACGATTAAAACTGTTCTTCAGACCTCTTCGAGCTCGTGCCTCTTGGTCCGCTTGAGCACGAGGATATGGTCGCGCTCGATCCGGCTGTCGTTCCACCTCGGTATGTCCAGATGTCTGTTGATAACATCGTAGACGAAGACGCCGTCCATCTCGAACCCGGCGTTCTGAGCCATCTTCGAGAGTATGCGGTACGTCGGTATGCGCACTCGTCGGAATGTGTTCTCGCCGACGACCATGCAGTACCTTCCGCCCCTCCCGAGAACGCGATTCGTTTCGTTCAGGTTCCTTCGCATGTCGTCGAAATACCGGTGGACGATGTAGGCGCTCTTCAGATCCACGGCCGCCATGTTCACAAGCACGGTCTGCAGCTCGTCTATCCTTGACCGCGGCTTCCATTCCGAGTACTCCTCTGAGTACACACGCGAGGTCCCGACAATCTTCCCGTCAATCTCGGCCGTCTGTCGAATCAGTCCCAGCCAATACATCTCGAGCTTGTGAACGCTCACATAATGCACTGCGCTGGCATAGGGAGGGGATGTGACTGCGATGTCAACCGTTCCGTCGTCCAGCGCGACGTCTCTCGCGTCGCGGCCGACTATGCTGATCCCCGGTGTTCGCCCGAACTTACGGCAGATCTCTTTTGAGAGGTTCCACAAATCATCGGCGTCCAGCAGTTTCAACCTTACGGTGTTCTCGAAGCGGCCTATCGCATCGTAGGACGTTTTTCCCTGCTCGTCGAGCTTCCTCTGAAAACTCGTGACTTCAGGTATCAGTGAATCGTCGTCAGAATTCGACACCTTGCGGATGATCGATGAGAAGCATATCTTGAAGAAGTCTTGGGTCGGGCCTCGCTTCAACGCCCACACGTGCTTCTTGATCCTGGCCAATTCAGCGAGGACGCCTGTCCTGAACCAGTGGTCCCTGTTGGGGATTTCCGGAATCCACTCCGAACAATCAGTCCCATCCTCCCTGATGTGCGCCAGCAGGGACTCCGCTTCCGCGGACAGAGGCTCTGGGTCTAGTCGCGTGGTCTTGACCTTGGCGATGAGGCAAGCGAGAGGGTGGACGTCGATCCCATAGCTGTCTCGTCCCGACATGAAAGCTTCAAGCAAGGTGGTCCCCGAACCCATGAACGGGTCGAGGACCGAATCCCCGGGCTTCGAGTACCGCTCTATGCAGAATCTCGGTATCTGCGGGATGAACTTCGCAGGGTACCTGTGAATGCCGTGCGTCGCGTAGCTGACCTGCTTGCCAATGTACTTCCTGAACTCGCCAGACAGGTCCCTTGTTCCCGGCAGATCGTCGGTCACGGGTGTGCCATCTTGCATGGACGGTCGCATCCTTGTTCTGCGCTCCTCATCCCTTCTTGGCAGCCTCTCGGACGCTTGACCCAGATACGATGAGCTTCAGTACCTCCACGACCTTCGGCCGGAATATCCTCACCTGCTCAGCCGAGTCCCTATCCCTGACTGTAACCTTGCCATCCGTCTTGGTGTCGAAATCGACGGTGACACAGCACGGTGTCCCTACCTCGTCCATCCTCGCGTAGCGGCGGCCGATGGATCCAGAGTCGTCGTAGTATGAAGTGATTCCGGATCCTGTCAGCTCCTCGTAAATGGCCATAGCGACCTCGTCGAGGCCGTCTTTCGGCATCAATGGGAAGACCCCCGCCTTGATCGGTGCGATTGATGGCCTCAGCCTCAGCGTGACATAATCGTCCTTTCTCGAGTATGCGTGATCGAGCACGGCGTACAGGATCCTGTCCACGCCGTACGATGGTTCGATGACGTGAGGGACGAGCTTCCGCCCCGACAACTTCTCCTTCTTCTTGACGACCTCGAAGCAGGAGGACGGCACCTCGGTCTTCCTCCCGGCAACATCGAGAATGACCCCACTCTTCCCCCGCACGACGTTCGGATCCAGGCTCGACAGAACCTCTGCGACGGCTTTCGCATTGCCCTTGAACAGCGGCCCGAGAGCGCCGAAATTCGGGCGGACGACCTCCTGCTCTACCTCCCTCGGCTCGCTGAACCGCTCAAATGCCGTGAGGTCTGCGCCGGAGTGAGTTATGTGAGCCTGGACGTCGTAGTTCCCCCTGTCGGCCACACCCACCATCTCTATCCAGCCATAGCCAATCTCAGCCTCAAGGTCCCAGCAATCCGCGGCGTAATGCGCCATCTCAGTCTTCGCGTGCTGTCTGAACCTCAGACGCTTCGGATCCATGCCTATGTCCACGGCGAACTTGTGCGTTAGCCACATGAAGTAGGCCAGCGTCTCATTGACTACGACCCCTTTCGATACTGCCTCGCCCAGGCTCATCGAGCGCGGCTCGCCCGTGTTCGGCACAAGCGAGAGCATGGCACCCCTCACAGATGCGAACTTCGGCCAAGATTTGGAATCCGGGTGCACGAACAGTTCGGCCTCCATCATCGAGAACTCTCGCAGCCTGAGTAGACCCTGCCTCGGCGATATCTCGTTCCTGAAGGACCGGCCGATCTGGACCGCGCCGACCGGGAGCTTCTCACGCCCGTATCTGTAGACCTGGGCGAAATTGACGAACATCCCCTGAGCCGTCTCGGGCCGCAAGTAGGCCACCTTTCCTTTGCCCGCGCCGACGAGAGTCTTGAACATGAGGTTGAACCGCTTAGGTTCGGTGAGGTCCCCTCCGCAGAGGGCGCACTTCACCTGGTGCTCTCTCAGGAGCTTGCCCAGCTCCTGTTCGTTAAGGGATGCAGGGTTCTCGTGCATTCCTGCCGCGAGGTGGTCTGCGCGGTAAGTCTCCCCGCACTTGGTGCACTCGACGTAGATGTCCGCGAAAGCGTCGAGATGCCCAGACGCCTTGAAGACCGGCTCCGGGGCAACAATCGGGCATGCGAGTTCGTGGAACCCCTCGCCCAGGACGTAGAGTCTTCGCCAGTGGTCCTCGATGTTGTTCTTCAGGGCGGAGCCGAGAGGCCCATAGTCGTAAAGGCCTGCGACCCCTCCGTAGATGTCGTAAGCCGGCCATACGAAGCCCCTCCGCTTGCAGAGGGAGAGAAGTTCCTGCGGGTCCATCTTGTATCACTTGGCGAGAGTGGATACCACGTCTATGTCATAAATCATCGCAACGAGAACGTCCCTGGAGTCCCTGACCGGAAGCTGCCCAAAATCGTTCTTCCTCATTATCCTCGCGGCGTCGCCTACGAGGGTCTTCCGGAACACAGTCTGGAGGTTCTTCACCATGACCTCCCTGACCGGCAGTTTCGGCAGGTCCATCCTTGAGACCTCGTACCACAACTTCATGACGTTCCTGAGGCCCTCCCACGTCCAGTTGTCCTCGTCGTCGCTTATCCCAAGGTCGCTCATGACGACGGACCGGTCGACGATGGTCTGGTTGAAGACGTCCCTGTCGGTGATGATTCCGACGAGCTTCGCGTCATCGTCGAGGACAGGCAGCGCGTTGACCTTCGCGGCCCTGAATGTCGCCAGGGCGACGATCAATGGGGACCCGTGATAGATAGGGACGCACGGGGACCTGACGATTTCCTCAACCGTGACCTGCGGGTTCTCCTTCTCGACCACGATGAGCAGGTCCGTGGGGGTGAGTAGCCCTACAAGCTTCTCTTTCTCGATGACTGGCAGATGCGTGAGCTCCTTCTCGATCATCACCCGCGCAGCGTCCCTGACGCTCGCGTTGGGCCCTATCGTTGCGACATCGCGCTCCATGATGAGGGCGAGCTGATCCTCGTCGGGCTTGGAGAAGACATCCTGCCTTGTGACGAATCCTGCTAGGGCGCCGTCCTCGGCTCGAACGACGGGAAGACCCGTGACGTTGTTCCTGACCAGTTTCTTCAGTACCTCGCCTCTCGTCCCGGGAAGCTCGGCGACGATCGGGTTCTCGGTCATTACCTCACGGACCTTCATCACCGATCACTTCCTCTTGCTCCTCACAACGAGCACAGGGCAAGGAGCGTATCGTGTGACCCGCTCCGCGACACTGCCCATGAACAGTTTCGAGATCGCCGACCTGCCCAGAGTACCCATGACAACAAGATCTGCCTCGGAAGCCATCTCCACGATCTTCCTCGTCGGAGAACCCTCCGTCACCACCGTGTTGACCTTGACCCCGAGCTGCTCCCCTTCCTTCTTGACCTCTTCCACGGCCTTCTTCCCCTCATTCTCAAGGAGGGAGTAGAGGCTGACGATAGAAGAGTCGATGGGGAAGCTCACGAAAGAGGTCTGATCGATGACATAGAGCGCGGTGACCTCGGCGCCGAGTGTCTTTGCGAGCTCCAGGCCTGTGGAAACGGCCTCCTTGGTATACTCCGAGCCGTCAGTCGCAATCAGGATCTTCTTCATCTGCAACCCGTGAACCTCCGCACCTTCCCGCCCCGCACGACCGCGAGGACGTCTCTAGATTCCACGGCCGTGACCATCTCCATGGCAGGGTCCTTCCCCTGGGCCCTGACGACCGTGAAGTCCTGCTCAGACTCCGCTCCAGCAGTTGTATTACCCTCCGCCTTTAAGACTTTGCGCCCTAGCACTGTCCCCATCCTGAGGGCGTCCAGGGGAGTGATCCCTCCCCTGGCCATGGAAAGCCTGAAGGCGGCCTTGACTTCCTCGATCATGTCGGGCTTGCACACCATGCCGTTGTCGGTCCCGAGTGCGAGTGTCAAGCCGGCCGCCAGCATTCGTGGAATGTCGAGCTGTATCCCGAAGAACTCGTTCGACCTGGGGCAGACGACCACGGGGACACGGACAGCCGCAAGCGCGGCCAGATCGTCATCCGTCGCGGCCGCAGCGTGAACCACGAAGTCCGGACGGAGGGAGAGCACCGATTCGATGTCCTCGCGCCCGACCTCGCTGACGTGAATCGAGAACAGTTTCCCCTGGGCATGTGCCGCCTTCGAAAGCCTCTCCAGAACCTCGATCCGGTGGTCGGACACGGAGCTCATCCCAAAGCCCTCGGACGCCGCCAACAGGGCTTTCGTCTCAGCGGCGGTGACATCGTCGCTGACGGGCCTGCAGAGCCTCACTGCCCGCGGATGAAGGTCTCTCAGGACCCCGTCAAGGATACGAATGCCCTCAAGACCCTCCTCCCTGAAGTCGGCAAAGACCGCGGTCCCGCAGGCTGTCATGATGTCCAAAGACTGCGTGATCCCGTCTGCCTTCGTGGACCTGGCAGCGGCCCTCAGCACGCGATGCTTGTACCCTCCTGGATGAGCCACGAGTTCCTCGAGCGGCATCTTCGGCGCGGGATATGCGAACGAGTCGCCGATGTGAGTGTGGGCGTTCACGAACCCCGGGAGAACGAGTCCCTTCTGGAAGTCTCCCGAAGGAGCCCCCGAGCAGACCTCTACCACCTCGCTGCCCTGCACTCTGAGGAAGCCGTCCCTCATCTCCTCTCCGTCGAATATGACACTCCCGAGCGCCAGGTCCTTCATGGGGTCCGGGGAGCCAATGGGACATCCATTGGAAATACCTTCCCGAGGTCGATATGCTCAAGAACGTTTATATGGGGGCAAGATTTCAGGAAAACCATAGACCAGAGGTATTGTGATGCCGGCCAAGATCAACAAGGAAGAGTGCGTCGCGTGTGGCGCGTGTGTGGACGTATGCCCGGAAGGCGCTATCACAGTCGACGATGTTGCCGTCGTGGATGAGAAGAAGTGCCTGGACTGCGGCGCTTGCGTTGACGAATGCCCGAACAACGCGATCAAGGTCGAAGAGAAGAAGTAGATTCACCTGTGTGGGGCCGAGCCCAAATCTCGGCTGAATTTTGAAATAGGTAGTCATGGCTTTCTCGCTCAGGGTGAGCTGTGGCTTCGGTAACCTTCCTTGCCATTCTGGTGGTCATCGCCTTCGTCCCGTCCCTGATATACCTCACATGGATCCGCAACACAGAGAGATATCTGAGGGAGCCGTACAGCAGGCTGCTGACCATCTTCCTGTGGGGCGCTGTCGTTTCAATCCTGATAGCGATAATAGTCGAGAGCTTCTTCCTCGGCCTCATTGACCAGAACCTGCAACGGATCTACCAGGTCTTCGGGGAGAATCCCAATCTGAGCACCCTCATACTCGCCCTCATCGTGGCCCCGTTTGTCGAGGAAGCCGCCAAGTCATTAGGGGTCTTCTCATCGCGAAAGCGCATGAGGGACATCGAGGACGGCATCATCTACGGGGCGGCTGCTGGACTCGGATTCGCCGCGACCGAGAACCTCCTTTACGAGAGCAGCGCGTACTTCACAGCGGGGGCCACTGCGCTCATCGGGACCGCGGTCGTCAGGACGTTCTCATCGGCGCTTCTGCACGCAACTTCGTCCTCGGTTTTCGGCCTCGGGATAGCGCGTGGGTTCTGGCAGGGACGAAGCGTCCTGCCCTACTACCTCGGTGCGGTGGGCTTACACAGCGGCTTCAACTTCGTGGCCTCGTTCGGAATACTCTACCAGCCGACCATCGGCCAGGCGGCATACCTAATTGGACTGGGCGCCGCCGTGGTGTTCGCGATAGTCGGAATCAGCTACATGCGCGCGAAGATACGCGTGCTCGACAAGCCCGTGGCGGGAACGGGGACGTGAAGTCACGAAGGTGAAGGTCTCCGATGTGCTGATCGAGACAGTCATGGGGGACATAGCAGAGGTCGAGGCGGACGCTTTGGTCAACGCCGCCAACAGCGAGCTCTGGATGGGGTCTGGAGTCGCCGGGGCCATCAAGCGCAGAGGGGGCCGAACAATAGAATCGGAGGCGGTCTCGAAAGGACCTATTCAAGTCGGTGATGCGGTCGCCACGCGCGCAGGGTCCTTGAAGGCAAGCTGGGTTATACATGCAGCCGCCATGGGGCCTGATCTGGTGACCGACGGGCATAGGATACGCGAGGCAACTCAGAGCGCATTCCGAGTCGCTGAGGAATTGCAGTTGAAGTCCATCGCCCTTCCATCCCTGGGAACCGGGGTCGGCGGTTTCCCCATAGACGAGGCGGCTGCCATAATGACGAAAGTCGCCATGGACCATGCCAGGAGAACCGTCACGCTGAGAAGGATTATCTTCGTGCTGTTCTCTGACGAGGCGAAGAAGGCATTCGATATGGCCCTCGGACGAATATCACAGGCGGAGGCGTGAGCGCATGAGCTTCAGGGGTTTCATTTCCGCGGACATTCAGCCGGACGAGCAGCTGGTCCAGGTCCTGAACGAGCTGTCGGCGTCCAGAGCGGACATCAAGGTGGTGAAGTCCGGGCTTCTTCACGTCACCCTCAAGTTCCTAGGGCAGACTGAGGAGAGTCTCGTGCCGGAAATCGAGAAACGCATAGAGGCGGCCTGCGCGGGGGTCCCTCCCTTCCGAATCAAGCTGAAGGGCATGGGCGCATTCCCCTCGCTCTCGAACATAAGGGTCGTCTGGGTCGGCATAGAGAACGGCGAGCCCTTGGAGAAGATAGCCAGAGCACTTGAGAATTCGATGTCCGAACTCGGTTTCAAGGAGGAGAAGAGAGGGTTCAAGCCTCACCTGACCTTGGCGCGAATGCGAAGCGGCAGGAACGCTGCCGACGTCCAAGAAATCCTCAAGGCCAATGCCGCCTCAGAATTCGGCGACTACCTCGTCGACCGCATCAGGCTGAAGAAGAGCGTCCTCAGTCCCCAGGGTCCGACTTACTCCGTCGTTCACGAGCACCGACTGTAGCGCTCGCGGGGACTTGAGCCCCACCGCTCTCCAGAATCTCACATATGTCGACCACTGAGATTCCCTTGCCCAGCTCGGATGCCTCCTGAAGGCTCTGCTGGCACCAAGGGCAGGCTGTTACGACCGTGCTTGCCCCCACCGCTTTCGCCATGTCCAGTCTGTCCTTCGCAATCGACTGCGCCAACTCCGGGTACCCGCTCCTCACCCCGGAGCCGGATCCACAGCAGGAGCTGTTCCTCCCGGTTCTCTCCATCTCGACGAACGATGATCCGCATGCCGCCGAAAGGAGCTTCCTGGGCGCTTCGAACTCTCCAAGCTCCCTACCGAGATCACAAGGGTCGTGATATGTCACCTTCGAGCGCCCCTTCAGTGGCGCAAGCGGGAGCAGATCGGTGTGCTCAGCGAGCAACTGGGTGATGTGCCTGATGCTGATGCCAGCCGACTTGAGGAGATCTGGGTCGCGACTGAGAGCAGACGCGCATCCGGGACAAGACGTGACGACCGTCTTCGCACCCGCTTCTTTGAAATCGGAAATACACTGCCTCAGCTTCTCTTGTGCCAGGTGCTCATCGCCGAGCTTACGCGCGGTCGAACCGCAACAGCGCTCCTTATCGCCGAGATGCGCGGGTCGAAGCCCCACGAGTCGCATCAGCCGAACAGACCGTTTGGCGTTCTCAGGGAAGAGAAGAGACGTGGAGCACCCCGCAAAGTAGAGCACGTCGCCCTTCCCGGGAAGACCTTGGCCCTCTGCCCATTTCGCCTTCTGCCTCCGCGGCGTCTGCCAAGGGTTGTCGTAGTTCCGCACGCTCGAGAGGACCGCGAGGTGCCCCGGGGTCAACCCTTTTTTGTCCAAGAAAGCATTGCGCCTTGTGGCGATGATGCCTTTCTTCGTCTCGATTCTCGACGGGCAGACTTCCGAGCAGGCACCGCAGGTCGTGCATAGGAAAAGCCCCCCTTCCACGGCCTCTCGGAGCTTGCCGACCGTGCCTTCAAGATAGATCCCTTGTCCGCCCATATGACCTGCGCTGCCGAATATGGGCCCCAGCGCATTGTACACGGGGCAGTGGAGCAGACACATCCCGCACCCGATGCAGTATTGTGGCTCCTTGTCCTGTGCTGACAGCCGGCCGTCATCCACGATCAGGACGACGACCTCCTTCGGGCCGTGCATCCCCTTGTAGACCTTCTTCTCGATGTCCGCGGTGTAGCTGGGCCCTGTTATGATGTTGATGTAGGAGCTGATGATCTTCCCCGTTGAAAGGAACGTCTGCAGCTTCGTGACGTTGACGGCCTCGTCAAGGTCAGGGACGATCTTCTCTGGCGTCGTCACGATTATGTGCTTCATCGGGACCATGGAGCATCGAGCGGCATTCCCCTCGTTGTGGACGATCACCACCGCCCCCTCGCTGGCGGCTATGGCATTCGCCCCCGTAATCCCGACCTGCGCGTTGGCCAGATAGTGTGCAATCTCAGCACGCATGACCTCGGTGAGGTCCGCCGGGTCATCGGACACCTCTCTCCCGAAATGTTCGGTGAACAGCTCCGAGATCTGTCGCCTGGTCATGTGGCACGCTGGCCCTGTCGGATGGACTGCTGGACAGCCCGCGAGCTGGATTATCCTGTCCCCGAGGTCTGTCTCCACAACCTCGACGCCTTCCCCCTCCAGGAACTCTGCGAGATGAAGCTCCTTCGTGACGTTCGACTTGGATTTCACCACGAGCTTCTGGCCGCCGAGCTCCTGCAGAACCTGTCTCCTTGCGGCCTCTGCAGTCTTCAGGAGCACGACGCGGAATCCGTTCTCCCTGAGAATCGAAATCGCTTGGACGAGGAGGCCCTCGTTCCCGACAGCGTTTTCCTTGACCCTTCTGAGACGCTCCTTCCGAGCATCCAGATCCGACATCCTGGACGAGTTCTCATTCTGCCGGCCGAGGATGGTCCTGAAGGACCGTCTCATGCCCTCGAGGTCGCCTGAGTTCTTGACCGCCTTCCGGACTCGTTCGCTCAGTTCGGTGTCTGTCATTTCTCTACCGGCCATGCCATCAGAATTCACTGATGCAGACTCTGGAGCCTGTCCCACTCAAGGGTATGTGCGATGCCGCCCTTCTTGAGAATCTTGCTCAGCCTTTCGGCGACCCTGACGGTCTCCGCCGTCTTGGAATCCGCCCGCAGGTAGAACTGCTTCTTCCCGCGCGTCAGCGGGAACACCATGCGCATCCGTCCGCGCCTGTTGTATCCCTCGGGCTTCCTATTCTTCTCGACGTCCATCATGTTGATCCTCAGGAACATCTGGAGGATCTCGTCCTCGTCCGGCAACTGATCCGTTTCGTTGAGGAACGCGCGGAGCATCTCTTCGAAGACGGGTTGAAGGTCTTTGTACTTGAACTTCTCCTTGAAAACTATGTGAGCGGACTCGGCCTTCATGCGACCGTTCCGATTGGCTACGGCGTATTTAACTGTAGTGCGACGAGCCGGATGGTGGTACCCAGCAAGCACTTGGCACAAGTGATTTATCGGATGTAGGCGTTTGCGCTCGCGATGCCCACAGCCCTCACGATTGCAGGCTCGGACTCGGTAGGCGGCGCCGGCCTGCAGGCGGACCTGAAGGCCTTCGAAGCGGTAGGCGTTCACGGCTGCTCGGTGGTGACCTGCGTCACCTCTCAGAACACCCGGCGCGTCTCCTCGATCTTCGCAATCCCGCCCGATCACGTGGCGTCCCAACTGGATTCTGTTCTCGAGGACGTGGAACTCGGCGCGACCAAGACGGGCATGTTGTACGATCCCGAGATAGTCGATGTGGTGTCCTCCCGATCACGGAGAGGACTCGGACCGCTTGTGGTCGACCCCGTTCTCGCCGCAACGACAGGTAGCAGCCTTCGAAGGAGAGGGCTGGAGGAGGCCCTGATCGGTAAATTGATCCCCAAGGCGTCGCTGGTGACCCCGAACCTCCTAGAGGCCTCACGGCTGTCCGGAATCGACGTCGGCGATGAGAAGTCCGCGGAGAAGGCCGCTGGGGTGCTCCTGGAAATGGGGGCACGGGCTGTGCTGATCAAGGGAGGTCATCTGAAGGGCACAGAGGCCGCGGACTACCTGTTCACGAGAAGAGGGAAGACCAAGCTATCGACTCCCAGGGCTTTCGTAGAGGTCCACGGGACTGGATGCGCCCTTGCTTCTCTGATTGCTGGCCATCTTGCCCTCGGAAACGACCTTCTGGACTCCGTGAAGAAGTCTAAGGTGATGATATACAAGGCCATCGTGGCCCGGGAGATCGTCGGGAAGGGGATTCCCTGCGCGAATCCTCTTGCTGTCCTTCGCGGCGATGCCGAGAAGGTGAACATGCTGGAGCGTCTCGAAGCGGCGGGCAAGCATCTTGAGCGAATCATGGACTCCGATCTCATCCCTGAGGTGGGTTCAAACATGGGCTACGCATCTTTGGGCGCTCTCGAGGCCGCGGAGGTAGCTGCCTTCGACGGACGGATTGTCAGGATAGGCCGTGATGCCAAGGTTGTGGGCTGCCCGAAGTTCGGTGCGTCAAAGCACATCGCCAGGATAGTCCTGGCGGCTGGCTGCCACGACCCCAGAATCCGATGCGCGCTCAACATAAAGTACTCGGACAATAATCTGGAATCCTGTCGCAGGGCCAAACTAGAAGTCTCGACGTTTGACAGGGCGAGGGAGCCGACGGGGGTCTCGTCAATGACCTGGGGCATCCACAAGGCCATCCAGAAGCATCGAGGCGTGCCTGACGTGATCTTCGACCGGGGCGGCGTCGGCAAAGAACCGATGATACGCATCCTCGGCGAGAGCCCTGAGGACGTCGTTGAGAAGCTCAAGAAGATCAGGTCCATGCGATGACGGGGGCTACGATGAAGGTCGCGATGTTCGCAGATTCGTTCCACCCGATGGTGGATGGGTCCGTCGTCGCGATGGAGACCGCCTCTGCCGGCCTGGAGAAGCGGGGGCACGAAGTTGTCGTCGTGGCGCCTGACGTCAGGCCTCGGCCGAAGGTGGCGCGTCGCGTCCACTATCTCCCTGCCACTGAGTTCAGGATGTACCCTGGCTACAGAGTGACCATCGCGCCATCGGACATGCTTGAGTTCATGAGGAACGAGAAAGTCGATGTCATACACTGCCACGGGCTCGCGTCCATGGCGATCCTCAGCCTGACAGCGGCCCGGGTGCTGAAGGTTCCGCATGTGATGACTTTCCACACTCTGGCACACGAGGGCATCAGGCACTACTCACCACTCAGGATAAGGCATGATTTCAGCGACGCGCTAGTGTGGATATACCTGCGAAACCTGCTCAAGAGACCTGAAGTCGTGATTGCCCCGTCGACGCCCATCCGCGACGAGCTCCTCGAGAACAGGGTCGTTATGAAGGCGTGCGAGGTCGTGCCGACCGGGGTGGATTGCCGCAGATTCAACCCGGATCGCTATGACAAGCGTTTCCTGGAGAAGTACGGATTGCTGGGGAAGCGCGTCTTGCTTCATGTCGGTCGTCTTTCTACCGAGAAGAAGCTCGATACGGTCCTCAATGCGGTCGCGAAACTGGCGCCGGGCGAACCCGACCTCAGGCTCCTAGTCGTGGGGACTGGCCCGGCGGAGGCCGAATACAGGAAGTTGGCGGTCGATCTCGGGATCGGGGACAGGGTCGTCTTCACGGGCTTCCTTCCCGATGACGAGCTGCCCGCGGCCTATGCCAGTGCTGAGACGCTGGTGATTGCGTCCACTTTCGAGACGCAGGGTCTCGTGGTGCTGGAGGCGCTCGCGTCAGGAACACCCGTCGCAGGCATCAGGTGCCGTGCGATCCCCGAGTTCGTGAGGGAAGGGAAGAACGGCTGCCTATTTGACGAAGGGTCATGCGCGGAAGGCATTCAGCGCTGCCTCGCGAGGTCTGATTCGATGAAGATGAGCGCTGTGTCGTCGGCACGCGAGTATTCGGTCGATGCCTGCAGCACGAGACTGGAACAGGTCTATGAACAGGCCGGCGACATATTGGCATCAATCCTCTGAGCCGAACCTCTATTCAGGAAAGTATTTCTATCATGACGGGCGATGGCCAGGATTGGTCGGAATGGACATTTCCTATCACTTGTTCTTCACAGTCTATCTTGCCACGATCGTGGCTGGGATGTTCGTAGCCCTCCTGCTCACGGTCGGCTGGAAGGACATGCTACTGAGCAGAACCCTGGCTTCCGCGAAGTACAATATCCTGTATCTGCTGATTCTGGCAGGATTGCCGATTCTCATCCAGGCACTGGACATCCTTGAGTTGAGAAGGATGGCAGACGCACAGGGCTCGGGCATGGGGTACACCAACTGGATATTCCAGCTCAGCGGCGAGGCCATCAGAGTGGTCCAGGAGAGGCTCAACTACATCGGCCTCCAGGACTTCTTCATAATAGTCTATGTCTGGGTGTTCACGTTCATCACCTATCTCTGTCCAGTCCTGCTATTGGTCCGCGACGACAGGGCGGTGCTGAGACGCTACGCCATAGCTATGCTCCTCAACTATGCCGTCCTCCTCCCCTTCTACCTCTACTTTCCCGTCGGCGTAAGCGGATCCTACGCGGGTTCCGGCATGCAACCGTTCGCTTATCTGGCCACGAACTGGGGGAGGATGGTCACAAGCATCGACCCCCTCAACAACAACTTCCCCAGCGGCCACGTGAGCCTGATGATTGCGACCTACCTGGTCTTCTATTTGGCGGGAAGAGACTACAGAAGGTACTACTACTTTCTCGGAGCCTCAAGTCTGGCCGTCATATTCGCCGTCCTCTATCTAGGCATCCACTGGCCACCGGACGTCTTCGCCGGATTCGGACTTGGGGTCGCAGTCGCGGTCATCTCGGGGAGCCCGAAGATCCAGCTGACCATCGACCGCTACATCAGGACTGCCACGAACTGGATCACCGGGAATCGCTCACAAAGCGCGTCGCCTAGGTAGGATTCACCTTGAGGATCGTTACCTCGAAGTACAGAAGTCTGCCGGCGAGCTCCGAGTTGTAGCCCGTGGTTGGGTCGTTCTTGCCCACCTCGAAAGTGCCGTTCTCCGCGTTGTAGTTGGTGACAATTATGGTCCTCCCATCGATGTCCGTCCCTTGCACGTTGAAGACATCGGCAGCGGTGAGATAATGCTTGATCGTGATGAACTGGTGGGTGACGTCGTAGCCGATGACCTGTACAGGCCATCCGCTGGGGTTCGAGACCGAGTTGGGGTTCCCGAACGGATAGACGAACTCTCCCACAGTCGGGAGGTTCTTGATCGTGACGAGCCCAGAGAAGATGTCCACGACCTGGATATTCCACTTCCAGAAGTAGTGTGGCAGGATGGCCATTGGAACAGGATCCGTGTTGAAATGATTTGCGAACTCGGATATATTCATCTGCTCTAGAACGGGGACCTCCTGTACGAGCGGCTGCCAGCGCGTCATGTTAGCCTGTATCGCGTACCCCTCACCGGGAGGGACCGTGATCGTGACGCGATCGCCTTCCCTCAGGCCGATGACCCCAACGGCGAATCCCTTGATCGTGCCGCCTGAACTGTAGTCTCCAGCGGTCATGTTGAATGGGACGTAGGAGCTCTTGTCTCGGAGTGTGAACGTGAGTGACTTGGGGTACACCGCGTTGTTGGTCGCGACACTATAGATGCTCGTGTCGAAGACCTTCCCTTCGGGAGTCAAGCCGATGTAGTTCATCTGCACCTTGTCTCCCGCGACTATCTCAGGCAGGGACTGCGCCTCGGAGGCCCCTGACTCGGAGTAGAGGACGTAGCCGATAAGCGCTGCGCAGACAACGGTGCCGGCAATAACGGCCGCTAGAATCTTCCGGGTTGGGTCCTTATGTACGGGAGGCGCGCTCTGACCCTGTTGGCCATCCATTCCAAATCCAGGCGCGGTTATAATCTGACCCGATATAAAGGTTCTCGCCAGGGACATTCGCCATTCTAGCCGCCAGACAGGGGTGGGAAGATGCTGACCTCGTCGCGCTGAGAGAGGCGAGTCCGACTGAACGAACCCGGCCTCACATTCCTGCCGTTCAGCAGGATGACCACGCCCTCATCGTCCGAGAGCATGACTGAGAAGCGCGGACCGAACCACTCCGAAAGACCCCGCAAGAGCTCTTCAACATCGCCAGCGTCGAAATCCACCTCTGCGGCCCCAGAGGCCTCGCGGACCGTCGCATACATCCGGACTTTGACCGTGGGCATCTGATCCTCATCGTCCCTCGTCGCTATCAACCTCTCGATTCACGAACTAGCCAGGATGACGCCCACTGTGGGGAGGCACTAGAGGTTGTTCCGGGCAGCGCTTTTATTCCCCAAGTCCAAGGGAATCTGGGTACGATGAAGGATGTTTTGTCGACAACGCCCGACCGAAAGCTTCGCTGGAAGGCGCAACAGATATAAGACTTGTTCAAAATGGCGAGAACGGAGCTGGAATTGCCACCTGAAAGCTCGGCGAAGCGGGAAGCGACCATCAGAATAAAAGGAATGCATTGCGCCACGTGCACCGACACGGTGAGGGAGGCCCTGGAATCTGTCAAGGGGGTCGAGAACGTCAGGGTCAACCTCGCAACTGAGAAGGCGACCTTCACCTACGATCCCGGAATAGCCAGCCTTGCGGACGCCGAGAAGGCCGTCAAAGAGGCAGGCTACGATGTGGCCAAGGACGAGATGTCGTTCACAATCGGAGGTATGCACTGTGCGACCTGTGCGCTCACCATTCACGACTCGCTCATGGAAGTGCCTGGCGTCGTCGATGCGAAGGTGAATTTCGCCTTGGGGAAGGCGGTTGTCGACTACGACGCCAGCGTCGCTGGCGAGGGCCAATTGCGCAACGCCGTCGAGAACGCTGGGTACAAGGTCCTCGAAGTCCAAGGGGTGATCGCGGAGCAGCTGGCGAGGCAGAGAGAGGTCAGAGAGGGTTACCGCATCCTGGTCATCGCGGCAGCGCTGACCATTCCCATACTGGCGATCTCCTTGACCTACAATCTCTGGCCCGCGGGCATTCTGGACCCGAACGCGAGAAACTACCTCTTGCTCGTACTCGCGACACCCGTCCAGTTCTATGCGGGCCTTCGTTACTACAGGGGCACCTACTGGGCTATCAGGAACGGGCGGGCGAACATGGACACACTCGTCGTGATGGGGACCTCATCGGCCTGGATATACAGTCTCCTATCGACGCTTGCACCCGGACTCACCGGGACGAGCGATGTCTACTTCGACACATCTTCTGCCATCATCACGCTCGTCCTTCTGGGGAAGTACCTTGAGCTGAGGTCGAGAGGTGCAACCTCGGAGGCAATCGTGAAGCTGATGAACCTTCAGCCGCCAAAGGCGCTCGCTCTGAAGAACGGCTCCGAGATCGAGGTCGGCGTCGAGGAGCTGGTCGAAGGAGACGAGGTTCTCGTGAAGCCCGGCGAGAGGATTCCTGTCGACGGGGAGGTGGTATCCGGCCATTCCGCGGTCGACGAATCCCTCGTCACCGGCGAATCGATTCCTAAGGATAAGAATCCGGGAGACGCGGTCGTCGGAGGCACTGTGAACGTCGGAGGGGTGCTCAGGGTCAGGGCCACGAGGGTGGGGCGCAACACGACTCTCGCACAAATAGTCAAGCTCGTCGAGGATGCGCAGGCGACGAAGGCCCCCATCGAGAGGCTCGCGGACGTTGTGGCAGGGTACTTCGTCCCGATAGTCATCGCCGTCGCCGTTGTCACATTCGCCTTCTGGTATCTCGTCGGCGCCTCAATCTTCGATGTCACAGACGAGCTGACTTTCGCGCTGACGGCTTTTGTCGCCGTGCTCGTCATCGCCTGCCCGTGCTCCCTGGGGCTCGCCACACCCACGGCCATAGTCGTGGGCACCGGCAGAGGCGCGCAGATGGGGGTCCTCATCAAAGACGCAACGTCGCTTGAGACCGCTCACAAGCTCACCACGGCCATGTTCGACAAGACTGGCACTCTGACGAAGGGGGAGCCCAGGGTGGTCAAGACCGTCGCCATAGAGGCCAAGGATGAGAGGGAGCTTCTTCTCCTGGCCGGGAGCGCTGAGAAGGGCTCAGAGCACGTTCTGTCAAGGGCCGTCACTGCGGCCGCGACCTCGATAGGGATTGCACTGGAATCCCCTGAGAATTCGAAGGTCATTCCTGGAGAAGGCGTCCTCGCGGATCTCGGGCTCAGGAAAATCGGCGTCGGCAACCGGCGTCTGCTCGGCCGACTGAAGGTCGATGTCGGATCCAGCGCCCCGATCATGGAGGCCATGGAGTCCGACGGGCTCACAGTCATGGCCTGCGTCTCCGACGGAGCGCTCATGGGCATCATCGGAGTCGCGGACACACTGAAGCCTGAGGCGAAGGAAGCCGTAGCACAGCTCAAGGGGCTGGGTCTCAAGGTCGTGATGCTCACAGGCGACAACGAGAGGACTGCCAGGGCGATAGCGGGTCAGGCGGGCATCGAGGAATACAAGGCCCAGGTACTGCCGGCAGACAAGGCTAGCGTCGTGAAGTCGTATCAAGACAGGGGCGAGGTCGTGGCGATGGTCGGGGACGGGATAAACGATGCTCCCGCGCTGGCCCAGGCCGACATCGGCATCGCCCTTGGAACAGGTACCGACATAGCGCTGGAATCGGGCAACATGGTCCTCGTAGGCGAGGATCTCAGAGGTGTCGTCACGGCAATAAGGCTGAGCAGGCGCACATTCTCGAAGATAAGGCAGAACCTATTCTGGGCGATGTTCTACAACACCGCAGCCATCCCGATCGCGGCGGGGGTTCTGTATCCCTTCACCCACGAGCTCCTCAATCCCATCATAGCCGCCGGGGCCATGGCCTTCAGCTCCGTATCCGTCGTCAGCAATTCTTCGCTTCTGAGGCGTTTCAGGCCTTGATGAAGGCGCCACCATTCGGCCCGGGGTTATGTGGATGCCAGTAGCCATGTCGAAAAGGTTATCATGTGGCGATTGAATAACATCAGCGGGATTTGCGGGTTAATGGGCGATTTGGCGCAAGGTGACGCATCTTTGCGCATCCCCGCAGACCTTGGGTCCGGCACTCCCCCGTCGGATGTGGTCTGATGCTCGGCAAGAAACTATCGAAAGGATTCCTGGTGGATTTCAACGGTAATCTCGTGAGAGAGTTTGTCTTCAGCCCGAAGGCTGACGCGACTTTCGATCAACTCCAGCCCATCCTCAAGAGCCGCCCTGATTTCACCTCGATGGGCGCGTTCCAATGGGGGAAGCTGAACTGCTGCGTCATCAGAGGCGATAAGTTGCACTTCATCACTATTGGCAGAGATCTGCCGGACGACGAGGACGCCGCGCTGATCAGAGACCTGCTCGGAAGTGCTGAGCGGTCGTTCGACCAGACGATTGACTTGCGGATAAAGACCGCCTCGGAATCGGAGCTGAGGGCGAAGCAGGCTCTTGAAGCGGCGAACGCAGCCACGGCTTCGATAGACTCGGAGAAGAAGTCGCTCTCCGAGGAGGAGGCCGAGGTGGAGACCCTCCGGAGCGAACTCGACCGGCTGAGGAGCGAGACGGAGAAGTGGCAGGAAGAGCTTCGGGAGTTCGAAGCCCAGGTCAACGAGCGGCACGCGCAGATCACCGAGCGCGTAACCCTCCTGCTGGAGCGAGAGCAGGCCCTCACAAAGTCGCAGCAGGCATTTGACATCGCGTCCGAGGCTAAGAGATCGCTGATACGCAGGATGCAGCAGACCGTCGCGGATTCGCTGGCAGAATCCGAGTCAGGGCTGGCGAAGGCGTCGAAGGCGCAGGCTGAGGTCCAGGAGATGGAGAACGAGATCAAGGCCTCGTATGCGGCCCTTGATGCCGAACGGTCAGCCTGGGACAAGCAGGTCGCCCAGGAAAAGGCCCGCATGCTGGAGCTCGACCGCGAGAGGGAGAAGCTGAAGGCCGAATCTGCGGACCTCGATGCTAGGAACAAGGTCCTTGTCGAGTCCGAGAGGGGTCTCAAAGTCAAGGAGACCGAGTTCGCGGCGGAGAATGAGCGGATCGCGAACGAGAAGAAGCTCATAGCCCAGGAACGCGAGAAGGCGATGGCCGATATCGCAGATCTGCAAGGGAAACTCGATGTCAGAGACAAGGCGGTCGAGAAGAGGGAATCCGATGTGGGAGCCAGGGAGACGCAGTGCGAGAAATTGATTGCCGACCTGAAGGTCCGGCAAGAGGCGCTCGACGGGCAGGCCGAGGAGCTGCGCGGCAGGGTCTCGCTCCTCAACGAAAGGGAAGGAGAGCTTGCTACAGCGCGCACAGAGCTCGACTCACGCAAGGCGGATGTCGAGAAGAACGCGGAGACCCAGCAGAAGGAGCTGTCGACACTTGTCGCCAAGATTGGAAGGGACAACGAGGACCTCAAGGCGAGGGCTGTGGCGATGGACCAGAGGGACGCCGGGATTCTGGACAAGGAGAGGAAGGTTGGCGAAGAGGACAGGCGGATCGAGGCGCTCCTCAGGGACATCGATACGAAGCAGAAGGAGCTGGACCTGAGAGATACTTCCCTCAAAGAGGCAAAGGCAACCCATGAGAAGACCGTCCAGTCAGTCAGCGAGCGCGAGGCGGCAATCGCCGAGCGCGAGAAGGAGGTCCTGTCGAAGGAAGCCGCCGTCGTCGAAGCCAAAACCAAGACCGATGCGAGGGGCGAGGAGCTCGTCGAGGCCGGCAAGGAGCTGGAGAGGATGAAGACGGAGATCGCGCAGAAGGAATCTGGCCTCTCCGACCTCGCCCAGAGCCTGAACGACCGCGAGAGGGCGATCAACGAAGAGCAGGAGAAGCTCAAGAGGCGGCAGGAGGGCCTGAAGCTGTCAGAGGAGGGCCTTGACCAGAGGCTCAAAGCCCTCACCGAGAGGGAGCGTCACGTGGCTGAGGAGAGCCAGAAGGCCAAGGTCAAGATCGACGACGAGATGACACGGCTTGACAGCGAGCGCAAGCACGTCGCAGGAAGATTCGCGGAGCTGGAGACCACTGAGAAGTCTTTGGCTGAGCGCGAGGACAAGGTTGCAAAGGCCGAAAAGGACCTGGAAGTCCGAGAGTCAGGATTCAAGGAGAAGCTCGACGAGATGGCCAAGCGCAGGGAGGGTCTCGCGGAGGAGATGGAGCGGCTTGCCCAGGAAAAGAGCAAAGTCGAGAAGATGAAGGACACCCTCGAGAAGCGCAAGCAGGTCATAGGAGAGCAAGTGGACCAGATCTCCGAGATCACCAAGAAGCTGGAGGAGCTGAGAGCGCGCTCCAAGAAGAGGGCCGAGGAGTCCGCGCTGAAGTCGCTCGAGCAGACGGGACCACCAAGCGCGCCGCCCACCCAGTAGTCTCAGGCAAGCTCAGGCCAGCCCCGCTCGATGCTTCTGGCCGCAACTACGAGGGTTCGTCGGAAAAGAGGCTTCCTCTTCGCGTCGAACCTCAGATATCTTGAGATGTAGGGCCGCACCTTCTCTCTCACGGAGGTCCCAGTTGCGGTCTCGTAGGCTCCCAGCATCCTCAGACACAGGTCGAATTTCATGGGGGTGAAGAAGGGTTCGCTGCCGAGAATGCACGCCGCAGTCTGTCCCAGGTCGTCCATCTCGTTCCCGTACCCCGAGTTCTCGAGGTCCACCCCGAAGACTCGGCCGTCCGAGAAGATGAAGTTCGAGAGAACGGCGTCTGCCATCAGCCTCGTCGATTCCCCCTGCCTGAAGGCCCCGTGGAACCTAGCGAGCCAAGTGCCAATCCCCTCGGCCGCCTCGTGACTGGACAGGTGATTGATCATCCTCTCGCAGGTATCCCCGGGCAGATACTCCTCGACGAGATAGTCCCCCTCCTTGTAGAGCGGGTAGGGGACGTCAAGCCCTGCGGATTTGGCAAGGACGAGGGCCTCGAACTCCCTGCCCGAACGTCCCGACAGGAACCTTTTGATGACGACAGGGCGCACATCGGTTTCGACGACCCAGACCCTGTTCACCCGGCTCGGCACAAGCCTGGTCGAGCTCACAACGACGCGCTGGTTGAGCGCCTTCCTGAGGGCGTCCCATCCGAGGCCATCAATCGCCGTGAGGTCCGTCACAAGTCTCAAAAACGCTTCCGCAGCGATAAATACCCTCTGGTTCGGATATCAGGATCCCAGGCGCGAAACTCACTTCCACACGAGGCTGTCTTCTCGGAGCGAATCGAGGATCTCTTTGGTGATCCTGAGGGCCTCGTCGTGATCGTCAGAATGCAGGGCTTGTATCGCAGACTTTATTCGAAGGACGTAGACTGAGATGTCCCTGCCGGACGACTTGGCAGATGTGAGATACTCCCTGGCCTGTGCGATCTCACGCCGGACCAGGTCGGGGATGCTCGGTGCGACCATGTCCTCCGTCTGTCTCGCCAGAGTCGTCACGAGATGCCAGTCGCCGTCCCTGCAGGCCTCCCAGGCGCTGCCGATCATTCGTCTTGCCTTCGTCGTGTCGGTGCCCATCGTGCCCACGTCGGAGACAAGATGCTCGATCTCCTCGAGCAGCCTTGCAGACCCCGAGAAACCCTTGAGCGCCTCCTGATAGAGAAGATCCTTCGATCTGGCGCGTGTCCTCATGAGGCTGAAGACATCGAACTTCTCAGGCCTCACCATCGGCTCTCTGGGGACTGCGCGCTCACTCCTCTCCCCGGGAGGAACAAGGCCTTCCGATTCGGGCTGAGGGGAGACATCGGCGAATATGGCCCCGCAGAACGGGCAGTACGGATCTGTCTCCTTCACGATCATGTCGCATTCCGTGCATTGGAAGAGTGGCCCTTCGTCCTCAACGGACGGAGGATTAACGACTGAGGGCGCGAGATAGGCTGACTTCTTCTGCTCGCTCATCCGGCCCTGCTCAAAAGGAGCGACTCCGCCTGAGACGTTGGGGTTCGCCATCTCCCCAGTCTTGAGTATCCTCTGAAGCTTGCGGCGGTATCTCTCGGACTCCGCCTGCTGTGAAGTGCGCGCGTGAATCTCGGGCATGAGAGTATGCACTCTAGCAGTTCTCTTCTGCATGTAGCGCCTTGACCTGGAGGCTATAAGAACGATACCCCTTGGCTATCAGTCAGCGAAAGGATGGATGGGCTGCCCGTCCGGTCTGTCACTTCTTCTTCACGAGCTCGAGGAACTCCTTCTCGCTAAGAACAGTCTTCCTCATCGACTTGGCCTTCTGGTACTTCGATCCAGGTTCCTTCCCGGCGACGACATAGTCGACCGCCTTTGTCACGGAATCCGCGCTCCTCCCGCCCTGAGCCTCCACCAAAGCCTGCGCATCCGCCCTGGGCATCGACTCGAGCTCCCCCGTGAAGACGAAGACCTTTCCGCTGAGCGGGCCCGCCCCTGGTTTTCGCTGCGCATCCATCCGAATCCCAGCGTTCTTGAGCTTCTCGAGAAGCTTCCTGTTCTTTGGATTGTCCAGGAAGTCGCGAATGCTCCTGGCGACGATCGGCCCTATTCCTTCGATTCTGGAGAGCTCCTCCAGGCTCGCGGACTGCAACTTGTCCATGCTGCCCATTACGTCTGCGAGTATCTGAGCGGTCGTGTAGCCGACATGGCGGATTCCGAGCCCGTAGATGAGCCTGCTCAGGTCCCGGTCCGTGCTCGAAGAGATGGAGGTGATGATGTTCCTTGAGGACTTCTCAGCAATCCCCTCAAGGTGCGCTAGATCGTGCTGCTTGAGCGAGTAGAGGTCTCCGACGTCCTTGACGAGACCCCTTTCGACGAGCTGGTTGACCAGGGATGGGCCCACGCCCTCGCAGTCCATCGCTGCCCTCGAACACCAGTGAACCAGACGCTCTTTCACCTGGGCGGGACAGGAGGCGTTGACGCATCTGCGAACGGCCTCGTCCTGCTCACGGACCGCCTTGGACCCACACACTGGGCAGGTCTCCGGCATTCTGAAGACCTTCTCCTTCCCTGTCCTCTTCTCCACAATCGGCTTGACGACCTGTGGGATTACCTCGCCTGCACGTTCGATCAGGACCGTGTCGCCGATCCGTATGTCCTTCCTCTTCACCTCGTCCTCGTTGTGCAGAGTGGCTGAGGTGACCGTCACGCCCCCGACCTGCACTGGTTCGAGAACGGCCACCGGTGTGAGGGCGCCGGTTCTCCCCACGAACACTGCAATGTCCTTAAGCTCGGTCGTGCGCTGCTGGGGGGGATACTTGTAGGCGATCGCCCAGCGAGGATCTTTCGACGTGAAGCCCAGCTTCCGCTGCTGTTCGATCGAATCCACTTTGACGACCATTCCGTCGATCTGATAGTCAAGATCCTCGCGCTTCTTCTCCCACGAGGCGATGTGCTCGAGGACTCTGTCGATGGAGTCGAACTTGCGGTTCTCTGGATTAGTCCGGAGACCCGCCTTCTTCATCGCCTTCAGACACTCCTCCTGCGATGGGGGCATATCCTCGGCCCTTTCCGTCCAGCTGAGAGTGTAGAGGAATGAATCGAGCGGCCGTGAAGCGGTCATCTTCGGGTCCAACTGCCTCAGCGACCCTGCGGCGGCATTCCGCGGGTTGGCGAAGAGAGGCTCCCCGGCTTCCTCCCTCTCCTTGTTCAACTTCCGAAGCCCTTCAACGGGCATGTAGACCTCGCCTCGGACTTCTACGGTCGAAAGCGCACCATGGGAGCTGAGACGCAACGGTATGCTCTTGATCGTTTTCAGATTCTGGGTGACATCCTCGCCCACCATTCCGTCTCCTCGGGTCGCGCCTCTGATTAGCACGCCCTTCTCGTACAGGAGGGCGATTCCCAGCCCGTCGATCTTGGGCTCCACAACATACTCGACCTTCTCGCTCCCGAGAAGCCTGTGCGTCCTCGCATCCCATTCGCGAAGCTCATCCGCAGAATACGAGTTGGAGAGGCTCAGCATGGCGACCTTGTGCCTCACCTCCGGGAACTCTTCCAATGGCTTTCCCGACACCCTCTGCGTCGGAGAATCTGGTAGGACGAGGTCGGGGAACTCGTCCTCCAGCTCCTTGAGTTCCTTGACGAGCATGTCGTACTCATAGTCTGAAATGACTGGATTGTCCTCTACGTAGTACCGGTAGTCGTGCTCGGTGATTTCGTCGACCAGCTTCTTGACCCGGGTCCTGGCCTTCTCCCTATCGTCGGTCATTTCCTGCTCCCGTGCAGCCTCTTCACGACTTCGTTGATCGGTCTCGTGTTGAGGATGTCCTTGTCCTCCAGCCATCCCCGCCGCGCGGTTATGACGCCGTACTTCAGGTTATCCATGTGCTTCACGTTGTGCGAGTCTGTGCCGATGGCTATAGTGACCCCCGACTCTTTCGCCGCTCTGCAGTGGACGTCTCGCAGGTCTAGTCGATCCGGGAAGCAGTTGAGCTCCATGCAGACGCCCAGGCGCTTGGCGGCCTCGAAAACCTTGTCGAGGTCGACCTGGTAAGGATCCCTCTGGCCGATCACTCTCCCCGTGGGATGACCCAGAACGTCCATGTACCCAGATTCCATGGCGGTGATTATCCTGTTCGTCATTTCGGCCTTGTCCATCCTGAAGTTGGAGTGCACCGAACCTATCACGACATCCAGGCTCTTCAGGACGGAGGGCGGAAAGTCGAGCGACCCGTCCTTCATGATGTCCACCTCGCTCCCCGACAGTATGCGCAGCTTGCCCGATTCCTCCTCGGTCTTCCTGATGGTGTCGATCTGCTTCCTCACGCGCTCAGGGCTGAGCCCGTTCGCGATCCTGAGACTCTGCGAGTGATCCGAGATGCAGATGTACTTGTATCTGCGCGAGATGGCCTCCGCGACCACCTCCTTGATCGTGCTGGACCCGTCGCTCCAGTTGGTATGGACGTGCATGTCACCAAGGACGTCCTTCTCTTCGACGAGCTTCGGAAGCTTCCCTTCCCGTGCGGCATCCAACTCCCCCGCGTTCTCCCTTATCTCCGGAGGCATGACCGGGAGCCCGAACATCTTGTAGACATCCTCCTCGGTCTCGCTGGCGAGCATCTTGTCGGTCTTCCTATCAAATACTCCGTATTCGTTGAGCTTGAAGCCCTTCTTGATTCCGATGGACCTGAGGGCCACATTGTGCTCCTTGGAGCCCGTGAAGTATTGGAGCGCTGCACCCCAGCTCTTCGTAGGAAGGACCCTCATGTCGACCTGCAGGCCGTTCTTAAGCCTGACGGTGGATTTCGTGGGACCCTGCATGACGATCTCGTCCACCTCGGGATGGGAGATGAATGTCTTCGTAGCCTTCTCCGGCTCGTCGCTGCCCACTAGGATGTCAATGTCACCAATGGTCTCCTTCCCGCGTCTTAGGCTTCCGCCCAGACTCACAAGATTCAGGGACTTCGATTTGAGGTATTCCACGAACGCTGCTCCGACGGGATAGGCTTCGCCGAGGAGCATCCGTCCAGCGCTGGCCTCCACGGTGCGAATACCTTGGAGGATGCGCTCCTCGGTCTTCTCCCCAAACCCCTTGATAGTATGCAACTTGTGTTCCATCAGCGCCTTCTTCAGATCGTCGATGTTCTTGATCCCGAGGTCCTTGTAGAGAATCATCGCTGTCTTCGGTCCGACCTCAGGTATTGATACTAGTTCCTTCAGGCTCTGCGGGACCTCCGTTCTTAGCTTCTCGAGATACGCAAGTCTGCCCGTCCTCACTATCTCATCTATCTTCTTGGCGACAGACTCCCCCACTCCAGGGATGTCCTGGAGCCTTCCTTCAGCAGCGATCTTCTCGATTGGTTCTTCGAGCTGTTCGATGCTCCCCGCGGCCTTCCTGTAAGCGACAGGCTTGAAGGCTACGCCCTGCAGCTCCAGCAGGTCGGCGATCTCGTAGAAGAATGCAGCGACTTCCTGGTTGTCCATGGCCTCGGCGACTCCGATTCGAATCCCCAACTGTGGCGATATATGTTTTCATTGCGCCGTGGGGCCAACCTGCCGAATACGAGCCCGTCACCCCACTAATATGATGGACGACCCGCAGCTCTGACTCAGCTTATGCGTGGAGGTTTTATACCTATGATGGTATATGTATACCAATTGTGGTATTATTATCATGATCTCCCATGAGATACTGATGACACTGGCCAGGTCAGGAAGAGTCGAGATCATAAGGACACTTAAGTCCTACCCAGGCCGCGACTTCACCATCAATGAGCTGGCGAGGACCGCGCGTGTCCCGACGATGACTGCATGGAGAACCGTGAGGGACCTGAGAAAGTCCGGGTTCGTCCGCACGAGAAGGGTCGGCAAGGCGGTGGTCGTCTCGTTCACCGAAGACCGAGAGAAGCTGCGCGTCCTCAGGTTGATTCCCGAGACGGACCCTCAGCGTGTTGCAGCCCTCGCCTATGCGAGAATGCTCTCAGAGAAGGACTGGGTGGCCGAGTGCAGGCTATTCGGCAGCATCGGAAGAGGGGAGCACTCACCTGGAGATGAGGTCGACGTCGCCGTCATCTACAGGGAGGAGAACATCACCGAAGATGAGGCCAGGTCTGCTGCGAAGCGTGAAGCCGAGACAATCAGGGCCGATACGAACATCGCGATTGTGCCCCTCTGCGTCCCGTCCAGAGAGATGTCCAGGAAAGGTGGTCTCGCGGCGGAGCTCAGGGACAAAGAAGTGATCTTCCGGAGGCCGGAATAGTTGAGTTATGCCGCCTTGACCCTCGAGAAGTGGTCGTACAGTAGGCGGGCGATCTTTGCCTCCGCCATTTGCGCGCGCTCCGGGTTCTTCTCCTCGAGATGCTTGAAGAACACGCAGAGGACTATGTGGGACTGCGAGTTCACGTAGATTATCCCTGCGTTATTGACCGTGCCCGCGGTCGTTCCCGACTTGAACGCGACCATGACGTCGTCGGACAGGTACTGCGGGAGAGAGGAAGTCCCGAGGTTTCTCATCATGAGTCCCAGCATCTGCTTGCTCGATGATTCGGGCACGATCTCCCCTCTGTAGACTTTCTCCAGCAGCAGCCCCATCTCCCGGGGCGTCCCGATATTGTCGAAAACCTGGTCGTACTCCCGCTGGGTCCTGAACTTCTTCTCCTCCTTCATCCCGTAGAGATTCTCGTATTCCCTCCGGAAGTCCTCAACCGAGAGGTTCGCGTACTCGGCATCGATGTCGTTTAGGATCTTCATGCGTTCGATGTCCGAGAGGCCCTTCCAGGTCCTCGCAGCTTCGGTCACGGAGAGGTCTTTGAACGGGCCTTTGCCCATCGTGAGAAGGAATCCTTCTCTCCACGGCAGGTATATCGAGGTCTTCGCCAGCCCAAGCTCACGGATAAGCATGTTCACGCGCTGTATCCCGATGCGCTTCCACAGCATCTCGGATGCGGTGTTGTCGGTCGCGATGATCATGAGGGTGACGAGGTCCCGGACGGTCAGCTCAGTCCCTGGAGAGAGGTACTGAAGGATCCCCGAACCTATGCAATAGTATTTCGGCTCGAGTTCCAGCTTCTCATCGAGGGAGATGAGCCCTTCGTTCGCCTGCTTGAAGACCTCCACCATCAGCGGGATCTTGAAGACGCTCCCGAGGGGGAAGATCTTGTCGGCGTCGATGGCGATGACTTTGCCGCTCTCGATGTGTTTCATGTAGAGGCCCATCTGGCCCTTCACTTCCTTCGAGATGCGGATGATCTCGCTCCTCAACTTCGCGAGCTCCACCGCCTCGGGGCTCTTGGCCTTGTCCGCGGTCACGGTACTGTTCCCCTCTGCTGCCCGCTGATTGCTTCTACGCCAGCCAGCGCCCAGCTGCGAAAAAGGAACGGGATGACAGTATATAGCGGCTTCTATCGCACCGTTCTGTTCAAAGTCGGGTGATGAAGGTACGAGCGCGAACCGTCACCCGATGACCGAACAGAACCGTATCGCACAGTCTTGTCTGGCCAGTATGCGCGTCACCTCAGGGAACAGCGTAGCCCCATGAAGGAAACGCGTTGAGAAGGGGAAAGGGAGATTGGGAGGGTTGGCGGACCGGGTCAGAGTGGGGGTTGGGGGGAGGAGAGAGTAGCTGACATCGGGTCCAGAAGGAAGTTCCTTTTTCCCTCTTCCAATCTCTCGACCAGGCGATGCCGTTCTGCGGTTCATATACGTGTTGTCCCGGTAATCACCGCTGATAATATCATCTGGAATGCACGAAATATGTCTGAAATAAAGGTATTAAAGACCGTTCGGGATACTCGGCAGGCCGGTGGTGCAGGATGACAGCAGACGTTATGCCCAGGACCATAAAGGGGGTCGTCTTCGATCTCGATGACACTCTCGTCCTCTCCACGGTTGACTATGCCAAGTTCAGACATCTCGTGATTGAGCGGATCGCGTCCTGGGGGGAAGAGCGGTCACTCTATAGCCCTGCAGATACTATAGTGACCATCATCTCGCGATACGAGGAGCGCATGCGCAAGCGGGGTGTCAGCGAAGACGAGATCCGTCGCAGGACGGCCGAGCTTGACATGATCATGGATGAGGTGGAGCTCGAGAAGGTCGACGACACGCGCGCCCTCGCTGGGGCCCGCGAGCTGCTCGAAGAGCTGAAGTCAAAGGGTGTGAAGATAGGTGTCCTCACACGGGGGTGTGAGGGCTATGCGGAGAGGGCTCTGAGGGCCGGAGGGCTCCTTGGTTTCGTGGACGAGCTGGAGTGCAGGAGCTCAGCGACCCCTCCGAAGCCGGACCCCACGGCCTATCTCAGACTCGTTCGGAAGCTCGGCGTCAGAAAGGAGGACACAGTGCTGGTCGGCGATCACCCCATCGATGCTCAGTGCGCAAAGAACGCTGAGGTGCCTTTCGTCGCCGTCGAGACCGGAGACGTCCCCGAGAACGACCTACGGGCCGCAGGATGCGTTGCTGTCTTCCGTGATGTGGGCGAGATGGCGGGCTGGTTCTTGAGGCACATACGGAGTTGAATCAAAAAGGACCGATGACAATTCTCAATCTCGGACGATCGAACATGAAAAATGCTACCGGTTTCCGGCGTCCAGGATGCGGAGAATCCCCTCTTCGCCATGACCGAGCATCGACTCTTCAGGGCTCTCGCTTTGCTCTCTGAGTTCCACGGGCTCCATGCTCCGTTCCAGGAGAGCGAGTTCCCTCTGACCGACGGTCCTCGGGTCGAGGGGCACGAACATTATGCAGTCGTTCGTGACCACGAAGTCCCTCAACTGGTGCATGAACTGTAGCATCCGCTCGAAGGTGTTGAGGGATATGAGGTACTCAAGGCCGTCAAGGACTATCGCGCTCCTCGCGCTGGATTCTATGAAGGACCTCATCTGGCCCATCAGGATTCCTATTGCCGTCGGGTTGATCCTTCCGTCTCCGACGAGGTTGGTCAGCCAGAGAATCCTGCAGCCGCCGATGTCGGTCTCCGATTGTAGCTTCTTCGGGAAATCTCGCGTGACTACTAGACCGGGGTACCCGGAAGCCATCACCTGATCGAAGAGCGCATAGCTGGCACGTGGCCTCCTCTCCTCCACTAGGTAGACGTTGCCCGGCTTGGGCTCAAGACTGACACTAACGGCTGCGCTACTCGGCTGAGTCACTAACGCATCCCATCCAGGCGACGTTATGACACGTGCCTTTATATAATACTGTTGGGCCGGTTCCGCGTGCGCGCCATTCTGCCGAAATTCACAATCTTGAGCAGAGGACCCTCAGCCGGTCCTCTCCGACTTCTCCGAACTTGCACTCCTCGCAGTCATGAACGGTGGCGGATGCGCGCATGTCGAAGTAGCACGGGGTGACGAAGAACCTGGTCTGGCCGCGGCAGATGACCCGGGTCTTGTTGTCGATCACCATGCCCCTCCCGCACCTCTGGCAGTCGCTGGCGGTGACGGATCTCGGCTCACCCACGTCGCACGTGGTCAGGAACAGCTTGTGGACCTTGTGCCCCATGGAGGGACCCAGATGAGTATTCACACCGGAGGTTGATATCACTTGGCCTCTGAGAACGGATCCTGAATCTCAGCGTCCAGAATCACGCATACGGCTCAGGTCGTAGGTCAACGCCCATCGACGCCAAGTCTGTCTTGAACTTCTTGATGACTCTCCGATATTCCCCGGACGGCTTCCTGGTCTCCTGGTCCCAACATTCGTAGAGGCTCTTTCCAAGGGGCGGCGAGGCGAGCTTGGCCTCGTAGGTCTTGAGGAGGTCCTTCGCGAGCTCGTTGGCGTCGCTCAGCTTCATGCCTGCGACCGCGTGTCCGACCTCAGCAGATATCCTCGGCTCCACGGGCGTCGTTCTGTCCTCGTGCTTGTTGGTGGCGATCCCGACTGACTCGATAGACAGGCCAGAGACCACGGCCGCCGTAACCGATGCGGAGGTCTCGAAAAGGGCCATGGGCGTGCAGGGGCCGGCGGTCGTGTAGTTCAGGTTGATGCTGAGCAGGTGCGTGTTCCTAGAGACCGCCTGGCCCATCGTGCTGATGACCCAGAGCATGTCCCTCGGGCTGCTGGCCACATATCTGAGGTGGATCGTGAACGGCAGAAGCCACGACGACTGGTACACCAGGAGGCCCATCATGTGGTGCGCGACGTTCGACACGGCGGTCCCCTCCGGACCCCCGGAGTACCCTCCGAGCAGCGGGCCGAAGCACATGCCGATGGGCCCTCCGAGAGAGAGCGCCACTGCCACCTTGTTCAATCGGGCGAAATCGACCTTCATCGGGTCCATGCAGCATATCATGTACCCGTCCGAGTCCCTCATGCCGTACTTCGGGTGGAGGGCGGCGGCCAAGGCGATGTCCGACTCCGCCGTGGAGAGCGAGTTCATGATCGGGATGCCTTGCCTTCCCGAGCGGTTGCACGCCTCGCGCGCGAGCACTGCGTTCCGCATAGCCGCGAGGACCTCGAGCGGTGATGCTGGTCTGACCCGCATCCCGCCGACGCGCGTGATTGCTGGGGTCGTGATCCCGTCCGTCTCAGGTATCTCCGCGTAACCTTCGACCAGCGTCAGGAAGGACCTGTCGCTCGAGCACGGGCCGCCCCCCGCACCGAGAAGACACCATGGGGGCGTCTTGTCGCCGACCTTCCGGGGGACGAGGGCTTTCCTATCCTTGCCTTCCCCGAACCAGACCTTCGACGGAGCGTTCCTGAGGCTCTCCTTGATCTCCTGCTCCGTGAACGAGATGACACGGCCGCTCGTGGTGCAGTAGGCCCCAACGTCGAGAAGCAGCTCCATGCCCGCCTCGAAGACCTCGTCGGCAATCGAGCCGTCGCTCTGGATCGGGTTCGCGGGGTCGTACTTGATCTTGTGCTCCTTGACCTTCTCCATGACCTTCGGGGCGAAGACCTTCAGCTGGTAGTCGGTCTCGCTCATCGGCTTGCCGTTGAGGGCCTTGTCCATGACATCCAGGATTTGGACCACGGCGCTCACCTGCCCTTTGCGAACTTCTTCGCCAGCTGCACGGCCTCCGCCGCATTCATTCCGCAGCCCTCGGCCCCGATCTCCTTCGCCCACTCCTTCGTGGTCGGGCCGCCTCCTACCAGGACCGCGACCTTCTTCCTCTCCCCGGTAGAGACCAGGTAGTCGATGATGTCCTTCTGAGAGCCGATGGTGCTTGACATCAGGGCGGACGCGCCGATGATCTTCGCCGCGTTCTTCTTCGCTTCCTCGACGAAGGTGATTGTCTTCACGTCTACGCCCAGGTCGATCACGTTGAACCCTCCGGCCATGAGCATGCTTGACACAATGTTCTTGCCAATCTCGTGTACGTCGCCCTGGACGGTGCCGATGACCACGGTGGCCTTCGTCCCGGCGACGCCCTTCGGCAGCATCGGGAGCAGGAGCGCGAGAGCGGACTTCATGGCCTCCCCAGCGAGCATGAGCTCGGGGAGGTAGATTTCCATCTTCTCGAACTTCTCGCCGATCTGTTCGATGGCAGGAACAAGTCCCTTCTCGATTGCCATGAGCGGGTCCACTTTCTCAGCGATTGCGGACTTAGCCGCCTTCACTGCCGCCTCCGAATCGTAGCGCAGAACTGCGCTCTGCAAGTCCTTCAGAACCTTCTCAGTAGTCATAGCCCCACCTCCTGCGCACCGCCTGCCAAGGCTTTGTGGCCATGCGGGCTGTCCGGGAATTTACGATGCTGTACTTGAACCTTCGTTCATGCGTGGTCTTGGCAGACTGTCTAGCGCCAAATACAAGCGCATGGAGCCTTGCACCCGGGAAAAGACGCAGTCGCGCGCTCCGAAAGGTATTAGACGGGACATTCCCTAGGAGGTGTGTCCGGCCGTTGGACCCCGGCGGCTTCGGACGGGTGACAGGAGTCGAAACAGATGACTTCCGCCATCGATCCGGTTGCACTTCTCCAGGAGCTCTCAGATGGTGTCTTCGTGTGCTCCAAAGAGGGTGTGATTCTGTATTCGAATCCCGCGTTGGCAAGGATCCTCGGATGCAGCTCGAATCTGCTCGGTGGCATGAACCTGGCGGAGGATTTTGTCGACCGCAAACTCGAATGGAGAGCGCTCGTGTCACTTCTGGAACAGGGAGGAATCATCCAGGACTACGAACTCAGATTGAAACGGAAGAATGGTAGCACGGTGATTTCGACGGTCACCGTGTCGAACATGAGAGACGAAGAGGGCGGCCTGCTTGGCCTCGCCGGGGTCATGAGGGACATCACCACCAGGAAGGGCGTGGAGAACGAATTGCGCGAGAAGGCCTTCAGAATAGACATCATGAACAAGATCGCCAAGATGGCCTCCTCCGAAACGGACATCCGGAGGCACGTGCTCGTCAGCGTCGCGGAGGAGCTGCGGAAGCTCGTGAACTTCGACGTCCTCCTGATAAGTGTTGCCGAGGACAACGGCAGGCATGTCCAAGTCATGTCCCCGTCATCGTCGAGCGGCGCTGGGGACACCAAGGTCCTCGGCCGTATACCTTTCGAAGAGAGCACTGTCGAGAAGCTCAAGTTCGGCCGGAAAGCCATAGTCATGGACAAGGACGTTCGAAGGAAGCATTTCAGTGAGTTCGACCTCATCGACGCATCGAATCTGGAATCGATGCTCTGCGTCGCGCTGACGAGCCGGGGGAGGGTGATCGGGAGTCTGAACATCGCCTCGGCAAGGCAGACGGAATACGACACGGCGAGTGTAGATGTTCTGCAGATGGTGGCGGATCAGATCGCGGGCCTCATGGACAACATCTCGCTGCTCAATTCGCTTCAGAACAAGATCGTGCTCCAGGAAGTCCTCGTGAGGACGGGGGTGGAACTCCAGAAGGCGATTACCACGGAGCAGATATACGCCGCTATCTCGCACGGCATGAAGGAGATCGTCGATTATTCCGACCTGTCGTTCTATCTCATCGACTGGCAGAAGAGGCTCGTCCGCCCAGTGTTCGCCGAGGGCCATTGGTCGAACGAGGTGATGGCCGCCCCCGGGTCCCTCGACGAAGGGCTCGTAGGCCTTGTCGCGAAGACCGGACGCGCAGAATACACGGACGACATTGATGCGGACCCGCGTTCGGCAGACATCCCGGGAGTCCCCCTCGAGCACAACCCGATGCTCGCGCTTCCGCTCATGGCGGGGGAGATTGTCATCGGGGTTCTGGAGGTGTACAGGCCCCGCGGACAAGTGTTCACAATAGGGGACTTCGAGGCCGCGAAGCTTTTCGCCCAGCAGGCCTCGATCGCTCTGGGGAACGCACAGCTCGTGACGAAGCTGCAGGAGGCCAAGAAGGAAATCGAGATGCTGAACGACCTCATGTTCCACGACATCAACAACTTCAACTTCGCCACGCTGAACTACATCCAGCTGATGTGGAGAGACGATCTGAGCCCCGAACAGAAGATGCATCTCGACAAATCCATGAAGCTCATCAGGCAGACTGCGGACCTGATCGACAACGTGAAGAAGCTCACGAAGATCGGAGTGGTCGACCCGAAGGACTTCGTCCCCGTCGACCTCAGCCACGTCCTTTCGAAGGCTTCGTCGAGCCTCGAGAACTCGTTCCCCGGACGCTCGATCAGCGTGAAGCTAGACGTCGACGGGCCGAGCTTTGTGATGGCCAACAACCTTCTTGAGGAGTTGTTTGTCAATCTCCTGTCGAATTCGGTCAAGTACGACCCGCACGACGAGGCGGAGATCGACATCTCCTGCAAGAAGATCATCGACGACTCAAGGCCTATGTGGAAGGTCTGCATCGAGGACCGCGGCACCGGGATACCCGATGACAAGAAGCCGCTCCTTTTCCAGAAGCATGTGCGCCTAAGACCGAACTCTGGGGTGGCAGGGGCCGGGCTCGGACTTTCCATATGCCGGGCGCTGACGGACAAGTTCGGCGGGAGGATATGGGTCGAGGACCGGGTCGCGGGCCAGAGCGAGCTCGGGGCGAGGTTCTGTGTGCTTCTGCCGTCGGCCCACGACAAGATGGAATAAGAAGAATATGAAGAGGTTTTGTCAGGTTTGTGCTGTTCCCTAGTAGTGCCTTCTCACAGCGACGCCGAGCGCTGCTATGGAGATGGTCGCGACGAGGACAATCGCCATCAACGAGCCAGATCCCACGGAGGCTGCTGCGCTCGTGGGCGTCGGAGTTGTGGTACCTGCCGGCACTGGCGTCGCCAGAGAGCCCGCAACCGGGGTCACGTTGAACTCGATCCATGGCGCTCCGTGATACAGCAGACCAGTGCCGTCTCTCGGATAGTCGAAGTTCACGGGGCCCTGAATGGTCAAGGTCTTGGTGGCCGAGTTGTACATCGACCTTAGGTCGACGCCTCCGGTCTCGTAGAACCCGAGGTCCATCGTCCCGTTGTACATCAGCGCGGTGTAGGCAGGAATCCTAGCCGTCATGTTCAGCTGAGCCGAATGGAAGGATCCAGATGGAACGCTCTGGCCAAGCACGCCAGGCACATTGTTGCCCGTCGGCAGCTGGATGATGAGCTTCTGGTAGGCCGTGAGGTTGAACCACCACGGGGTCACGTCGTACCCGACCTGTTGGCCGAAGAGTGCGTCTCCGGCGTTCCGGGACTTGTACGTCAGCGAGGCATACGGGTCGAAGTACGAATGGTGATACATTCCTGCTGCCATCGAATCGACGTAGTCTATCTTCATCGGGTCCCATTCCCAGGCGCCAGCATTGCCAGTGCTCTGGTTCGCGGCCACTGCTCGCATGCCGTACATGGCTGCAGAGTCCAGGTACATGTCTGCCATGTCATCGCTGTAGTTCACGTACATGGTCAGGTCCTCGTAATACGGTTCGTGCAGACACAGGTTGGCCTCGGTGAGCCATCTCGTCAGGAGCACCTCAGTGCCCCAGTCCACTTCGGCGATAGTCAAGACAACGTCCCCTGTAGACTGAATCTCTTTGACGGTCATCCAGTTCCAGCCGGCGCACCACAGGGAATCGTATCCGGAGTAGATGTCGAGCCTGTTGTTGGCCTCGTTGAGAATCCAGGCATTCCAGTCGTCCTCGAACGGATATATGCCGCCTCCGGCATACGGAGTGTTGTACCAAGTCGCCACATCGGCGCCGAGCGGAAGTCCGATCCACTCGAGCGCGGCTTCCCTGTTCATCGTTATGTTGTACAGGATGCCCAGCTGGTAACCGTCGCATTGTCCCGCCCACCAGCCTTCCATGTAGTCGGTCTCGTTCCATCCCTTGTCTGGCCTCTCCCATCCCCAGACTGGGATCCAGTAGTTCTCCCACTCCGGGTACGTGATGTAGTCCATCTTGAAGGTCATGTTGACCCTGGCGTCTGCCTGAGGACCAGATGTGCCGTCGACGAAGGTGAATTCGGGGTGGTGGACGTTGATGGTGGTCACGTTCCTAGCGTCTATGCTCCATCTGTACGGGGCGAATATGGTCGTGGCCTCTGAGGTGTCCGGGTTCGGCGCATACAGCCACGCGTGCTTGTGCGTCTCGTTGAACAGGATGTAGTCTTGGTAGTACCAGGTGATCCTTCCATATTGCCCAGTGTACCAGAACCATTCCTTGAAGGGCTGCTCGAACATATCGTACAGCTTGTACGTGATCTCCGGCCAGACCATGACCACTATGTCCGAAACGCTCCCGGTCGCAGTCGTGTTGTAGACGTCCTGGACGGAGAGCGTGTAATTGCCCGCGTCGCTGAATGTCACTCCTCCGACGAACGTCTTGTTGCCACGGTCCGCGGCCTTGAAGACATAGTTCGCAGGCAGAGTGTACGTCCCGGCGGTGGCATTCGTCGAGAACGTCACCGTGCCGTTGTACGTCGTGAACACGGTCCCGTACTGGTTGATGGCCACGACGGTCAAATCGCTACCGCACCCTGGCGAGAGCTCGCGCGAGATATACATGTTGAAATGGTCGATTGCGGGCGCAGTGGGCACAACCCAGATGGCCTTGGACGTAGTCACTGAAGGTTCGTCGATGTCCTTGCACGTCAGAGTGTAGTTCCCGATGGCCGTGAAGTTCACCTCGAACACATGGGCTCCAGCGTCTCCCTCTACGAAGGTGTAGTTCGCCGGGAGAAGTGCTCCAGTCCTGTTGGACGTGAAGTTGACCGTTCCGTTGTAGCCGGTGTACACATGGTTGTACTGATCATAGGCCGTCACCTTCACTGTCTTGGTCTCGTTGACGACGACAAGGTCATCGATCGCCGAAATAGCTAGATGGTCAAGGTGCGGCGGCACTGTTATTCCCATCTTCCATTCGGTGTAGGGGGCGCCGTAGGGCAGTATGCCCATCCTCTCCCATTCGCTCTTGAGCCATGTGTGGTTAGTCTGGGTCCTCGACCAGTCGTACATGTCTATCGGGCCGGTGAAGGTCATGATCCTGTTCTCGTTGTCGGTCACGATGGTCCCCGGTGTGATGTATTGATCAGCCGCGTCAGAATCCATTGGCTCCGAGTACTCCATCTTCAAGGGGGCAGTCAAGTTCACGGTCTCGCCGATTATGGCATTGCCCTCGCTATCGAACTTCTGCGCGATGAAGAGCTGGTCTCCCGCAGGCCACTCGAAGGTCAGCGTCTCGTTGGCGCTGAGGTTCCAGGTCGTAGGCGTGTAGTCGTAAGGCATCATCTCCCCGTACCATTGGCTTCCGGGTGCGGTGTTCTGGTACTGGAAGGGCTTGTAGACATCGAAGGTCGAATTCGGATGGGCTTTCGTAGATGCGACGTAGTCCTGAGTCAGAGCCTCGAAGACCCAGCAAGGATCTCCATGGGAGGCGCCTTCTGGCACCAGCGTCGTCTCGTACATGTACATGCTATATATCACCGCAGCGTCGAGGTTGATGTCAGCGAAGCTCGGGCCGATTGACATGTGGAGATCGCCATCGTAGAAGTACCATTCGGTCGGCATGAACGAATCATGCAGCCACCTCCCCATGAGCAGCTCCATGCCCCACGAGACTGAGTCCTGCGTGATCACTATCTTGTCCCCAACCTTCTCCGCGGTCAGGTCAAAGGACATGAACGTGAGCGTGTACTCGTTGGCGGGATATATGTCGAGCCGGCCGTTCGCCTCAGACTTGTAGTAGTTCTGGAATGCGAGGCTTATGTCCCCGCTGTTGGCCGACCACCAAGTGGGGAAGTCCGCATAACCCTCTTCCGTCAGTCCGAGCACCGACTTTGCTGCCTGCTTGTCGAGTGTGGTCGTTCCGCTGAGCTCAACCATCCAGCCATCGTCCCATGCGGCAATCGCGGGCGGGAACCTCGCAGCGATAACATCGTGGTTGAGGTAGTCGAAGTGCCAGTCGATGACTGCGTTCCCTCCCCTCTGGCTTCCGAGATACGGAAGGAACTCGGCTCTGGTGTTCATGTTGATCTCGGTCCGATTCGTCGCGGTCAGGTTGAGCCTGCAGTCACTGTAGTAGTAGACGTTCCCCACGGGGGAACCGTGCCACTTGTAGATGTACGGATACGATGAGGTGACAGGCTGCTCAATGTGCGAGACGTTCCAGCGAACGCCCCAATACGGCTCAAACGGGACGTTGAAGAAATCGTACCATCTGTAGGCCGCTCGCGAGGGCGGCGGCGGGCCGAGCTCGAGCGTGGCGTTCCCCCACTTCGCCGCGGGCCCGACGGTCCCTTTGACGGTCAGGTTCGCGTTCCCGGCCACCAGGCCCTTGAACGCTACGGAGTCGCCCGTCGTGCGGTTGAGCGTGTAGTCAGCTGCAGATAGGTTACTGACGCTCCACTCGAAGCTTGCACCAGTCATCTCTTCTCCAATGCTGTTGACTGCGACCGCACTGAAGTAGTTCACCGCTCCCACGTAGAACAGTCCGCCAGACGGGACGACGTCCACGGAGTCCAGCGAAGGAGGAATTACGGTAAGATCGATGCTCTTCACGACCTCGACACCTTGGTGCGTGACCGTGAGATCGATGGTCCCATTCCCTGGGACCTTGCCCGCTTTGAGATTAACGGTCAGCTTCGCACCGTATCGGTCCAGTGTGGCCAGAGAGGATGGCGATCCTTCATCCGGCGTTATCTTCCAGAGTATCTTGTCGACGGAGGCTTCTGCAAGCTCATCACCATTGTATTTCACGGTCGCTGTCAGCTGCATGGATTTGCCTGCTGCCAACGTCGCGGTCCCTGTGCTCAAAGTGACTGCCAGGTCTTTCTTACCTCCAAGAATACCGCTGAACGCCACCGCGACCAGAGCGACGACGACTATTATCGCAACCACAGCCAACAGAAGGTTCTTCTTCTTCGGCTTTCCCGTCGGCTCAAGTGTCTCGGTCCCACTACTCGGCGTACTAGTATCTGTCGCTTCAGACATTGTATCCCCCGAATAACTCGGCTCAACTAACAAACGGAATTTCGTAAAGAACGACGAGCTATATATATCCGCGCCTTTTCCGACGACTGGCTCGGGAACCGGATGCGAGATGAAACAGCAGTCAAATCGAGCCAGCCCTACCGAAAGATGTCCTGGGCTGATCTGAAATTGGGATTCGGGAACAAGAATGCACGTGCACTTCCAGGCAACGTTCAACACTCAATCGCGCGGAGTGACATGGCTCATCATGATTAGGCAATGTTCATATACCATAGGCATTATTCCACCATTCGGGCCTGCCGAATATCGCCTCTGCTAGACAACCTGGCAGCCCGACTCGGCACAGCGAAAAGGACCGAAATAAGGTCGCCTCGGACCCGGGAAAGAGGAACACAGTGTGGGGGAACCAAAGTTGCAGAAGAAAGTCACAAGCTTCTTCTCTGTGTGCTTGGCCTTGATAATCGCAGCCGTCTTGTCCATCCCTATGGGCGCTCTTACTGCGATGCTACCGACCTCCGCTGCGAGCGATCAGACCACGCAACTGAGAATCGGCTTCATGCAGAAGATCGACAACCTCAACCCATACATTGGGGTAAGCGACGCGGCATACGTCTTCTACGGTCTTGTCTACGACACCCTTGACTGCATCGACGAAGACATGAATCCAGAACCCAGCCTCGCGAAAAGCATCAACGCGGTACCCTTGAGCGACCCTGAGATGCAGGAATACGGATACCCGTACGGTTCAGTCTGGCAGTACAACCTCACCGACCAAGCCTTCTTCCACGACGGAGAGCCTGTGACCGCGGAGGATGTTGCGTGGAATGTCAACCTCAACGCCCAATACTTCGACTACCTGTGGGCGTTCCAGCCATATTCATACTATATGCACAACGCGACGATCGTTGATGGTGAGAACGCTGTCAGGATACACTACTGGGACCCGGTGACGAAGGAGCCCCAGACAGCTTCGTACGCATACCTGCTCTCACTCTACATTCTGCCAAAGCATATGTTCACCGGCGCGAACTACATGGATTCGTCCACCATAGGCTTCAACTGGACCGGGATATTCGGGGGCCAATCGCCCCCGATCGTCGGCACCGGCCCTTTCATCGCGACCGACTCCATATACCAGGACTGGCTGAACGGTGACCCGATAACCCTCGTCAAGAACCCCGACTACTTCTGGGCAAAGGAGTACGGCAAAGAGATTCATTTCGACGAGGTCGTCCTCAAGTTCTACGACGACACGGTCGCCATGACCTACGCGCTGAAGAACGGGCAGATAGACGTCGCGCAGTTCCCGCCAGGACCTTACTACCAGCTGAAGAAGGATGTCGCGAGCGGGGCCGAGAAGGACATCGTGACTTACGACGGGCCGAAAGTTACGCAATACTGGACCGAGATCGGATTCAACCAGGGCGGAGGCGGCCCTAACCCGTCGGTATGCGACCCAGTCATCAGGCACGCTCTCGCACAGGCCGTCAACAAGTCCTACATCAGGGAGAACTTCTACTACGGCTTCGCAGACGAAGGCAGCACTCTCATTCCACCGATCAACGAATACTGGCACTACACTGTGCCCGAGGCCGACCTGTGGAAGTACAACCTCACCGCCGCTGCGGCCCTGCTTCAGGCGAACGGGTATATCGACACGAACGGCGACGGGATAAGGGAGTGCACGTCGACGAGCCCTGCAGTCGAGAACATGCTCGTACCACCTGGCACGAAGCTCAAGTACGAGATGCTGATCAGGCAGGAATACCCGGAGGAGAAGGACATCGCTTTCTGGCTACAGACCGAATGGAACAAGATCGGCGTCGACTTCACTGTGAAGATAGTGGACGAGCCGACTCTCAACACCATCGTGTACTCGTACTCATACGACATGATGATATGGTACTGGAGCGCCGATGTCGACCCGAACTATCAGCTGTACGTGCAGACCACGCAGGCGATCAACGGCTGGAACGACAACTGCTACAGCAACCCAGAATACGACGAGAACTACACCTTGGCCGTCACGACGATGGAGAAGGAGCAGAGGAAGGTGTATGTCGACAACTGCCAGAAGATCAACTACGAGGACGCGGCCTACATCCTGCTAGCGTACGTCTACCAGACATACGCCTGGAGGAACGACACCTTCACGGGCTGGGGGGACTGGACGGCGCATCCGGGGAGGAGCCTGGACAACTTCTGGTCGGGCAACCCGCTGTACTATGACCTGGTGCCCAGTACTGTCATACACGACGGGCCGAACCTGCTCTATGTCGCGATTGGCGCGGTCGCCGTCATCGCGGTGATCGCAGCCGTGCTCCTCTTCAGGAGGAGGAAGGGCAAGAGCGACCTCAAGGATGAGACCAGCCCGCTGGGCGACTGAGCACGACAAAACCGGTCCGGTGCTAAGCCGGACCTTTCAAACCTTTCATCCTGAGATAAGGGAAGAGCTAGGTTGAATGGAGGGGCAAGAACACAGGAGCCGAGGACGGACGATGAGGGGGCCATCTGAATGGTGAACACGAGAGGTTTCGTCGCCAGGAAGCTGGTCTACGTTGTCATCACTCTTTTTGCGATCATCGCGTTCAACTTCTTCCTCTTCAGGATCATGCCCGGCGATCCGGCAAGGGTGCTCGTCCCGAGAGGCAGCCCCGAGCTCGTGAACGCCGTCAGGGAGAAGTTCAACCTCAATGACCCTCTCTATGTTCAGTTTGTAGAATATCTCAAACAGGTGTTCACGGGGGATTTCGGGATAAGCACCGGCAAATGGAAGTTGGCCCCAATAGCGGATGGTTTACCTGCACCTATTTTCAACACCGTGCTGCTCGTGGGGATCGGCACGTTCCTCGCAATCATCTTTGGCATCGCGCTCGGAAGGGCGGCGGCGTGGAGGAGGGGCAAGTTCGCCGACACGGTTGGAATGGCTTTCGCACTGACGTTCTATTCCATGCCCACGTTCTTGTTCGCGCTAATCATGCTCATGATATTCGCGGGCGAGTTACGTTGGTTCCCTATTAGTGGGCCGTATCCGGAGGACTACAACAAGCTGGACCTCGTTGGAAAGATCCTCGGAAGAGCTTATCACCTCGTGCTGCCGGTGGCGGCGTTCACGGTCGAGATGATGGCAGAATACGCCCTCATCATGAGGAACTCGTTGACCGACGTGCTGACTGAGGACTACATCGTAACGGCAAGGGCGAAGGGCCTTTCCAACGATAAAATCCTGAAGGACCATGCAATGAGGAACGCCATGTTGCCCGTCGTCACCGTCGCGGCCATCAGCATCGGCTGGATGCTCGGCGGGGACATCATGGTGGAGATCGTCTTCGGGTACGATGGGATGGGGATGCTGACATGGGACGCGGTCCTAGCCAGGGACTTCCCGCTGCTCCAGGCGCTGTTCCTCTTGATGGCGATCGTCGTCCTCTTGGCGAATCTTGTTGCAGATATCATTTACATGTATCTTGACCCAAGGGTGACGGTCACCTAGGAGTGGCGCTGATGCCTGAACAAACGAAATCAAACAAAGGACGCACACTCTGCCTTATCCTCGCTCTTGTCGCAGTCGGCCTCCTCCTGATGCCCGTCAGCGTGATCGTCCTGGATCAGGACATCTCTGCGCCGACGCCCGGAACGGAGAAGAAAGCCCACATCCAGGGTAACGTCACGTGCAATGCGGGGATTGACCAGACGGTCCCCGAGGGGAAGACGGTCAGGTTCGACGGTTCACGCAGCCGGTCGACGGCGACCATCGCGAACTACACCTGGACTTTCGAAGACAACGGCACCCATACGCTCTGGGGTGTAAGGCCAAGCTACACATTCCTGCTGATCGGCAACTATTCCGTCACGCTGAATGTCACGGACTCGGACGGCGACTACTCAACGGACACAATGATTGTGCACGTCGAGCACGACAAGATCCTTCCCACTGTCAACCTCACAAACCTGACGATAGCTCCCGGTGGACCGACCGTCCTCAATCTGACGGGCAGACTCTGCACAGACAACGGCATGATAGTGAACTACACCTGGTACTTCAAGCACCAGAACATCTACATGTATGGGGAGGACGTAAGGTTCGATTTCGAGAAGCCCGGCAAGTATGAAGTGGACCTCACGCTGACGGACCTGGGCGGCAACGTGATCACGGGCTACATGATTGTCAACATCCAGAAGGAACCCAGCTTCGTGATCAAGAATTGGGTGGTCTTCTTCATCATCCTGCCCATCGTATTGATCGTCGCCTACCTCGTCGTCTCGAAATTCAGGAAGGGATCGGGCCTATGGACTGAGACGGACTCCGAGAAGGCAAGGCTTCAGATTGTCAACTTCAAGAAGACCTGGAAGGTATTCAGGTCCAACAGGCTCGGGATGGCCGGACTCATCGCGCTCACAATATTCGTGGTCATCGCGGTCGCCGCGCCCTGGATGTCGACCGTGAGCGACCCGATGAACCAGAAAGAGGACAACCATATCGCGCAGGACTGGGTCAACCCGCTGCCTCCGTCGCTGACGCCCTCTCCGTACACAGGACTGAGGCACCCCTTCGGCACTGACAATGTGGGAAGAGACGTGTTCTCTCTCACACTCTACGGGACGAGAGCGTCACTCGAGGTCGGTCTTGTCGCGACGATCATTTCCGTAGTCGTCGGGACTCTCGTCGGGCTCTTCGCAGGGTACTTCGGCAGGGTAACGGACGAGGCGCTCATGCGGCTCACAGACTTCTTCCTGGTGCTTCCGTGGTTCCCGCTGATGATCGTCATGATGGCGATCTTAGGGCAGAAGTTCGCGCTCGTCATCCTCGTCATCGGCATCACGAGCTGGCCGTCCACCGCGAGGGTGGTGAGGTCTCAGACGCTCACGGTGAAGGAGAGGCAGTTCATCGTAAGGGCGAAGGCGATCGGAGCAGGCGACTCGCACATCATAAGGACGCACATACTGCCCAACGTGCTGCCGCTCATATTCGCGAACACGGTCCTGCTCATCGCGATAGCCATCTTCTCCGAGTCGTTCCTCGATTTCTTCGGCCTTGGGGATCCCACGGTGATCAGCTGGGGAACGATGCTCGAAGGCGCATACGCCAACGCCGCGTTCGAGAGGGGCGCGTGGTGGTGGATCGCGGCACCAGGGGCAGCCATCGTCATCATGGTGCTCAGCTTCTCGTTGGTCGGGTATGCTGTCGACGACGTGCTGAACCCGAAGCTGAGACGCCGCTGAGGAGTCCTCGAGAAACCTGCGTGATCTGACAATCAACGAGCGTGCTGTATCAGACGATCTCGAATGTGACAGAGCGGCTTACTTCTTCACAGCCGCGGCGAGTTCGGCCTGCCTCTTTCTGTAGTACTGAAGGTAGCCCATCCCGAACTTGTCCTCGCCCCAGAACAGCCTGGACGACTTGAGCGCTAGCTGCATGTTGCTGTCGTTCGGGTTACCTATGAAACAGGTCATGCCCTGGCCAGCGCACATGAGCATGAAAGCGGCGTTGAGGGCGGGCCTGTCGGGAAGACCGAAGCTGACGTTGCTCAGGCCCACGGTCGTGTTGACCTCGAGCTCCTCGGCGCAGGCCCTGATTGTGTCCAGAGTGGCCTTCGCCCCGGTCTCACCGGTGCTGCACGCGAGCGCCACGCAGTCGATGATTATGTTCTTCCTGTCGAGTCCGTGCTTCTCTGCCCGCTCGATGATTCTCCTCGCGATCTGCACCCTCTTCTCAGAGGTCTGTGGAATGCCCGCGTCGTCGATGCAGAGGCCGACAAGGGCAGCCCCGTGCTGCGCAGCGAGGGGGATGACAACGTCCATCCTCTTCTCCTCGCCGGTCGTCGAGTTGATTCCTGGGCGGCCCTTGACGTTCTTCAGAGCCAGCGCCAGCACCTCGGGGTTCGATGTGTCGATCCAGAGAGGAACCTCGACGGCATCTTGAACGATTCTCAGAGCCTCGCTCATTGCATGCTTCTCGTCGATTCCCGGGACCCCGACGTTGATGTCCAAGACGTCTGCGCCGTTCGCCACCTGCTTCTTGGCCTCTGTCTCGAGGATCGCGAAGTCCCCTGCTTTGAGTCTCGCGATGAGTTCCTTCCTGTTCGTGGGATTGATCCTCTCTCCGACAATCACAGGCGTCTTCGTCGCGCCGATCTTGACGACCTTCTTGGTTCCCTTGAGCTCGATTACTGGGACGGCCATTCTCTCTGCCTCCGATTCGAGGAGAATGCCTTTTCCCTGAAAAACCTTCCGACGCCGAGACCGAGCGGCAATGAAAATGAGCACTTCGAACTGCATGCAGTCCACGAGACTGTGACTGACCAGATGTCGATGCCAACGAAGCGAAAGGTTAATTAGGGAAGGGAATATGCCGGTTCAATCGTTAGAAAGCATCTGTCCATGCGACATGAGACGAATGGCTTTCTCTCGACACTGATCCAGGGGGACCATGTCCCCGAGGACCAATTGGGGGTAACACCAATGGAAGATGCAGTGACACGGCTGAGAAACGCTGTGATAAACTACGAGATGGAGACGATCGCCGACCTCGCGAAGCAGGCACTGAAGGACGGCGTCGACCCGCTCGTTGCCATCGAGAAGGGATTGGCTGAAGGAATCAAGACCGTCGGCGAGAAGTTCGGCAAGGGGGAGATCTACCTGCCCGAGCTCGTGATGGGCGCGGAGGCTATGAAGGCGGCGCTCGCGGTACTCGAGCCCGCTGTCCCGAAGGGAAAGCACAGGTCGAGCGCGGGCAAAGTGCTCATCGGAACCGTCCAGGACGACATACACGAGATCGGCAAGAACCTGGTCGCGACGATGCTCGCTGCCAACGGCTTCGAAGTAGCAGACCTCGGCGTCAACGTCGCGGGAGCCGACTTCCTGAAGAAGGCCGATGAGCAGAAGCCAACGATTCTGGCGATGTCTGCCCTGATGACCACGACGATGCCGAGGATGGCAGAGGTCATAACTCCACTGAAGAAGAAGGACAAGAAGGTCAAGGTACTCGTCGGAGGGGCCCCGGTCACAGACACGTACGCGAAGGAGATCGGCGCTGACGGCTACAGTGGCGACGCATCTGGCGCAGTCGATGTGGCAAAGAAACTGGTCAGGTGAGCCCGATGAGTTTTGGCATTAAGCGGGGCGTCCGCTTCGAAATACTCAGCGAGAGCGACCTGGAGAGGATCCACTGGGGGACTCTTCACATATTGGAGAAGGTCGGCGTTCAGGTCGACAGCCAGCAATGCAGGAAGCTGCTGAAGGACAACGGGTGCGAGGTGGACGACAAGACCAGGATCTGCAAGATCCCGTCGCACCTTGTCGAGGAGGCCCTCTCGAAGAAGAAGACCTCGATCACGCTCGCAGGCAGGAATCCGAAGTACGACGCGAAGCTAGACCTCAACCACAGCTACATGACGGCCAACGGGAACGGCGCGGTCGCGGTCGACTTCGAGACCGGCCAGAGAAGGCCATCCACCAAGAAGGATGTGGCCAATTCGTCGAAGATCATCGACGCGCTCGACAACGTGCACATCCACTGGCCGATGGTGAGCTCGACCGACCAGCAGGCCTCGGTCGTGCACCTACACGACTTCGACGCTTCACTCAACAACACAGAGAAGCACGTGATGTACGAGACGGCGGTCACTATCTCCGATGCGAAGGACCTCATCGAGATGGGCTACATAGCAGCGGGCGGCGAGAAGGAGTTCCGCCAGAGGCCGCTGGCGTCATGCCTACAATGCACCTATGCGCCACTTCAGCACGACGCGGGCGTGATGGATGCAAGCCTCGAGCTCGCGAAGAGCGGCGTGCCACTCGTGTTCTTCGGCATGCCACAGCCCGGGGCGACAGGCCCGATGACCCTTGTAGGTTCGCTGATCGTTGGCAACGCGGAGGTGCTCAGCGCGCTGACGATGACAATGCTGTCCACTCCCGGAGCCGCGGTGATCTACGGCATGGGGAACGCTCCCCTCGACCCGAGGACCACTATCAGGGCGGGAGGCAGTCCCGAGCACGCGATATCGTCTGCCATTGCGACCGAGCTCGCCCACTACTACGGCATGCCGTCTTGCGTCGGAGTCTCCGCGACGGCGAAGGAGCCTGGAGACCAGGCAGTCCTCGAATACTACACCGGCTGTGTCGGACCGCTGCTCGCAGGCGCGGACCTGATGTGCGGCGTAGGCCTGCTGGAGGACTCGAGCTGCCTGTTCTACGAGCAGATCGTTGTTGACAACGAGATTGTGGGAGCGATAGCCCGCCTCATCAGGGGCGAGTGGGCCGACGACGACACCATGGCTCTCGATGTCATCGAGAAGGTCGGGCCAGGGAAGAATTTCCTTGCGCAGAGACACACCATCACCCACTTGAAGACCGAGCTGTTCATGCCGAGCCTCATCGACAGACGCTCCTTCGACGCATGGACCGGGTCCGGCGCGAAGACGCTGAGGGACAGGGCCAGGGACAAGGTCAAGGACATTCTCGCGAACCACAGAGTGCCTCCGCTGCCTGCCGATGTCGAGAAGAAGTTGCAGGCCGTCATCGACAAAGCGAAGAAGCCCATGTGGGGCGGGGAGACAAGGAGAACCTAGAACCAAGTCGCGCCAGGTGCCGAGAGGCCCTGGCCGATCGACTATTTTTCACATCCGTTCACAAGGGGAGAGGCGCGATGGCAAACTCGATATCTGTCAGATGCCGCAGGGACGTTCTGGACACAGAAGGCGTCCGACTCATCACCCGGGCGGCGATGGAGATCCTCGAGGAAACGGGGGTTGCAGTCAAGAGCGAAAAAGTGCAGAAGCTTCTAACGGACCAAGGATGCACAGTTGACCGAAAAAGCGCGGTGGTCAAGTTTCCGCAGACGCTAGTGGAGGAGATGGCTAGGAAGAACGACCGTTCGGTCACGTTCTACGGGAGGACGAGGAAGCACGACGCCCGACTGGACTTCGAGCACGTTCACATCACGAGCGACGGCAACGGGACCGACGCCCTGGACTTCGAGACCCGGAAGCGACGGCCTTCCACGAAGGCCGATGTGGCGAAGAGCGCGTTCGTCGCCGACGCACTCAAGGGCCACGGGGTCAACTGGCCCAGCGTGACTTCCCAGGACGTCCCGCTCGGGACCCGCCACATCCACGATCTGCAGGCATCCCTCGAGAACACCGAGAAGCACATCACGCTCGCGACCAACACCACGACATGGGAGGTGCAGGACGTCGTTGAGCTGGCTGCCGCCGCGGTCGGCGGCAGAGAGGAGCTGAGAAAGAGACCCATCATATCTTCGATTCACACAAGCTTCTCGCCGCTTCAGATCGAGGGCGACAACATCGAAGCGGGGCTTGAAGCTGCAGATGCGGGCCTTCCGATCTGCTTCTACGTCATGCCCGGACCTGGCTCGACGGGGCCTGCAACTCTTGCTGGGTCCGTGGCTGTCGGAGTCGCGGAGGCCCTCGCCGGTAACACTATCATCCAAGCCCACAGGGCGGGAACCGCGTACGTCTTCAGCTGCGGGATGGCCAACCTGGACATGAAGACTTCAACGAGAGCGGGCGGCGGCCCAGAGCATGGTCTCACCTCCGCGGCTTACACCCAGATAGCTCACAGCCTCGGCTTCCCTGCGCTCGCCGGGGGCTTCGTCACGACCTCGAAGGAGCCCGACGAGCAGGCGGCATATGAGAAGTTCGCGAGCTCGCTCACTCCAATTCTTGCTGGCGCGGACATGATCGCCGGGATAGGGCTCCTCGAGGACTGCAGGACCATATGGCTCGAGCAGCTCGTCATAGACAGCGAGATATCGATGATCATAAGAAGGATGGCCGAGGGGATTGAGGTCAACGATGACACCCTCGCCCTCGATGTGATCAGGAAGGTCGGGATCGGAAAGGACTACCTCGGCCAGCGGCACACGATGGACCACTTCAGGACCGAGCACTTCATCCCGGTCGTCAGCGACAGGACCTCGTACGACACGTGGGTGGCCAAAGGGTCGAAGTCCCTGATCGACCGCGCGGGCGATGAGGTCCGAAGGATCTTCAAAGAGCACACGGTCGAGCGAGTGAGAAGCGAGGTCGGTGAGACCGCTGCGAAGCTAGTCAAGAAGAGGACTAAGAGCTAGGCCTCACTCCTTGATTGTGGTGAAGCACGCGCAGGTGAGAGTGCGGGCGACGCCTTTCACATCCCTCAGCCGGTCGATCACGAGGCTCCCTATGGCCTCTATGCTCGGCCCGCGGATCTTCAGCAACATGTCGTACTCGCCCGAGATCATATGGACCTCCGTGATGCCAGGAAGCGAGGCGATCTCCTCCGCCGTGTCCCTTTGGGATACCCCCTTCTCCGGCTCGAACTGGACCAGCACGAAGGAGGTGACCCCCAGCCCAAGCTGGGCGTAGTCCGGCACCGCGGTGTACCTGCGAATGACCTTGCGGTCTTCCATTCTCTGGATCCTGTCATGGACGGTCGCACGCGGGATAGCTAACTCTCTTGCGATCGCCTTGGTTGTCTTGCGAGAGTCCTTCATGAGCTCTTCGAGGATCGAAGAGTCCTTTTCGTCGAGCATGTTCCGACATAATGACGGATTGCATATAATAGAATCGCACAAAACTCGGAAAATAGTTGCCAATCGCGGAGAAATGATGATATAGCCGAGCCAACGTCAGTCTCGTCCCGTGCGAAGATGGAACAGGCAATTCTGCATCTGAAATCCGAGAAGCGCATGCACATACTGCACGTTCAGTCGGCCGCTCTGAAGGCGATCCACGACTACATGTACAAGAAGGAAGTGGTCCAGGCGATGCCGATCATCCTCTCGCCCGAGACGGATCCGCTGAACCATCCGCACTTCTCCGCCACTGTTGAGTACTACGGCCAGCGCCTGCACATGACCAAGAGCATGATCATGCACAAACAGCTGTCGCTCCTGAACGACGGCATCGACAAGATCTACTTCATGTCCCCCAACGTCCGGCTCGAAGAGGGGAAGTTGAAGGAGACGGGCCGGCACCTGTTCGAGTTCACGCAGGTCGACATCGAACTGAAGAACAAGACTAAGAAGGACTTCATGAGGCTCATCGACGGGATGATCGTCGCCGTGTACAGGTTCGTCATCAAGGAGTGCAGCGACGACCTGGAGGCACTCGACAGGAGACTGGAGGTCCCGAAACTCCCTCTTGCGGTCCACGAATCCGAGGAGCTCCGCAACAGACTTGGTGAGGACTTCGAGCGCATCTCATCCGAGCAATCGAAGGACCCGTTCTGGATCAAGAACTTCAGGCGTGAGTTCTACGACAAGGAGGACAAGGAACGCCGCGGCTACTACCACAACTATGATGTGATGTGGCCTGAGGGATACGGCGAGGCCCTCTCCGGCGGCGAACGGGAATGGGAGCACGAGGAGATACTCCGAAAGATGAACGAGAGGAAGACCGACCTGAAAGCCTTCGAGACTTATCTCAGGATATCGGGCAAAGGCATTATCCCGGTGACCGTGGGCGGCGGGCTGGGCATAGAGAGGATGGTCAGATTCCTGACTGGCCAAGAACACATCAGGGATGTGACGCTCTTCCCCAGGGTTCCCGGAGAGAGGATAGTCTTCTAGTCACCCCCGACTTATGACCCTGGCCCCTGTCCCGGGCACGGTCACGAACGATTCCGCGGCGAGCCCAGCCTCTTCTGAGAATGCGGTCACCATCGCCTTGCGGATCTTGTCAACTTTCCCCTGGGCTATTGCGAAGACCGCAGGCCCAGAGCCCCCGATGGAGACGCCATATGCTCCCGCCTCGACGGCCCTCCGGCGAACCTCCTCATAGCCTGGGATCAGCTCCTTCCTGTAAGGGACAGCGAGCCTGTCGTCGAGATACTTGCCTATCATTTTTGGATCGCCTTTGATCATCGCGTGGAGCATTCCCGACGCCCAGCCCACATTGCTCACGGCATCCTTCATCGTCACCTTCCTGGGCAGGATCTTTCGCGCCTCCCTCGTGTTGATCGCTATGTCCGGAATCGCGACAACGACGTGGAACATGGGCGGCCTTATCCTCAGGATCGTCCTGGTGGAGACATCGGAGACTATCGTGAACCCCCCGTAGATGGCGGCAGCTACGTTGTCGAAGTGCCTTGACCCCGCGATGAGCTCCTCGCCCATAGCCGCTGCCTCGAGCACCATCTGCTTGTTCCTGAGGCCGAGCAAAGCGGCCATCGCAAGGGCCCCTCCAGCCGACGATGCGGCCGAACTACCGATTCCGCTCCCCGGCTTCATTCCCTTCTTGATGTTCATCTTGAAGCCGACCTTCCCACAGCCGCACATCTCGGCGAGCTGCATAGCTGCATAGGACGCGGTGTTCTTCTCGGGCGCCGTGGGAAGCCGGTGTCGGCCGACAACAGTCACGATTCTCTTGTCGGACTCGAGTCTGCGTATCGCGATGGTGTCCCGAGGAGAATCCAGGCAGAGCCCGAATGAATCGAACCCGGGTCCGAAATTCGCAATGGTCGCGGGTGATGAGATTTTCGCGATCTTGTACATGTGACCCCTGGCACCGCCGAAATGAACGACCGGGATATTAATCTGCTCGCGGGCGAAACTCGGCAAAGGCGCCTCTGTCCGGCTGACTGGCTCGCGCCTGACTTATGTCCAGTCGAGGGAAACCTTATATGTCCTATAGCCATAGTAGGCGCTCACCTGGGGAGACCGTTGTGGCGCCGTATGTAATGAGGTGCATCGAATGCGGAAAGACGCATGACATGAGCAAGCCTGCCTATGCGTGCTCTTCGTGCGGCAACCTTCTCGAGGTCGAGATGGACACCCGAGAAGCAGCGGAGCGGCTCGAGAAGAGCGACTTCAGGAAGCGGCCGATATCCGTCTGGAAGTACAGGGAGCTGATTCCGGTGAATCCCCGCGTGGACGTAGTCAGCCTCAGGGAGGGAGGGACGCCCCTTCTCGACTGTGTCCGCCTAGGCAAGAAGCTCGGGCTGGAGAACCTTCACATCAAGTTCGATGGGATGAACCCAACAGGATCCTTCAAAGACAGAGGCATGACCGTCGGCATCACGAAGGCCAAGGAGCTCGGCATGAAGACGGTCACCTGCGCCTCGACAGGGAATACCTCGGCGTCGCTGGCGGCCTATGCCGGGGTCGCAGGACTCAAGTGCGTTGTGCTCATTCCCGAAGGGAAGATCGCCCTTGGGAAGCTCGCGCAGGCCATGATGCACGGTTCAGTTGTCGTGCAAGTGCGAGGGAACTTCGACCAGGCGCTTGAAATGGTGATGAGGTCTTCGGAGACTCTCGGGATGTACGTGCTCAACTCGGTCAATCCGTTCAGGATCGAGGGCCAGAAGACGGCCGCATTCGAGGTCTGCGACCAGATGGGCCGAAAGGCTCCGGACTGTTTGTACATACCCGTGGGGAACGGGGGCAATTCCGCAGCCTACTGGAAAGGGTTCGCAGAATACGAGGCGCTTGGCGAGGTCGAGGGTCATCCAGCAATAAGAGGGGTCCAGGCCGCAGGAGCCGCCCCTATCGCTTCGATGTTCATGAACGAGTCCGACAAGTTCGTCCCGGTGAAGAATCCCGAGACGGTTGCGACGGCGATCAGGATCGGCAATCCCGCCAACTGGAAGAAGACGGTGAGAGCGATAAGGAACTCGGGAGGTACCGTCTCGACGGTGACCGATGACGAGATACTCAGCGCACAGAGGCTCCTCGCAAGGCACGAGGGGATATTCGCAGAGCCTGCAGGGGCGGCAGCCCTCGCTGGGCTAGTCAAGGATTTGGAGCGTGGCGTGGTCGACAGATCCGCAGAGGTCGTGTGCGTGTCGACGGGCCATGGCCTCAAGGACCCTGATGTGGCAATCGGACAGAGCGCGAAGCCCAGGACGGTCGATGTGTCGATGAGCGCTCTTGAGAGACTCATCAAGGAGACCTGACATGAGACTCGTGATGGTGGGCTTCGGAGTGGTTGGCCAGAGCTTTGCCGAGCTGATAGTCAACGAGAGCAAGAAGCTGGACCACGACTATGGCCTCAGACCGAGAATCGTCGGCGTCGTGGACCGGCACGGGGCTGTCGTGGCCCCAGAAGGCATCGACGCAGCAGAGCTTCTTGAATCCAAGCGTGTCTCGGGGACCTTGAAAGGAGAGGGTGATTGGGAGTACCATGAAGGCGTTTCCGCCCTCGAGATCATCAGAGATACCGACTGCGAGGTCGTGATCGAGACGACGCCTACCGAGCTGACGAAGGGAGAGCCGGGTCTCAGCCACGTCAAGGCCGCCCTGGGAGCAGGCAGACACGTGATATGCACGAACAAGGGGCCTCTGGCAATAGCGATGCCGGCGCTGATTGAGCTCGCACACCACAACGACGTCATCTTCAAGTTCAGTGGGACCGTGGGCGGAGGAACTCCGGTTCTCGACTTCGCCAAGAAGTGCCTCGAAGGGAGCAGGATCAAGTCGATCAGCGCCATTCTCAATGGGACCTCGAACTACATCTTGAGCCGCATGACATCCGACGCCAAGGCGATGAGCGACGCTCTTGCGGAAGCACAGAAACTCGGGTACGCAGAGGCAGACCCGACGTACGACATCGGAGGGTTCGATACTGCCTGCAAGCTCGTCATCACATCCAATTTCATCCTCGGCACAAGCTTGTCCATAAGAGACGTCAAGACAATCGGCATAACCGACATCACTCCGGAGGACATCAAGACCGCCGCGCTCAGGGGCAATGTGATAAAGCTCATCGGCCGCGTCGGCAACGGGGCCAGGGTGTCCCCCGAGCAGATCCCCTCGACGCATCCGCTCAACGTCAGCGGAACATTCAATGCCATCCAGTTCGAAACCGATTCGGCCGGAGACATAACGCTCGTTGGAAAAGGCGCGGGAGGGAAGGAGACTGCCAGTGCGGTCCTCAGGGACCTCATCGAAATAAGGAGGGCTTTCGCCCGATAGCTATTTCTGTCGGGCACGGTCTCGGGTAGGTCCACCATGAAGATCGTGATGAAATTCGGAGGGATCAGCGTCGCGGACGGCGACAAGATGCGGAAGGTCGGTTCGATAGTCCGCAAGTTCAGCAAAGACGGCGCGCAGATCGTTGTGGTCACATCGGCGATGTTCAACGTCACGGATTCTCTCACCGAGATCGCCAAGAAGGCGGGCCAGGGCAAGAGGGAGAGCGTGCGCGAGTTCGTAGACAACCTCACGACGAAGCACAAGAAGGCAGCCGAAGAGGCGATCATGGACGGGCAGATCCTCAGGCATACTTTGGAACTCGTGACCGCGAGGATCGAGGAGCTCAAGAACATACTCCTCGGGATCGCACATATCGGAGAGCTGACCCCCCGATCCAAGGACTATGTGATCGGCTACGGCGAGAAACTATCGGCGCCCGTACTTCACGGGGTGCTCCAGGACCTCGGGATGGAATCGAAGACTCTCACCGGAGGAGAGGCGGGCATCGTCACGGACGACCGTTTCGGGGAAGCGTCGCCGCTGATGAACCTGACGACCCTCCAGGTGCGGCAGACCCTCGTGCCGCTGATCGATGCGGGAACGATCCCCGTGGTCAGCGGGTTCGTAGCTGCCACCCAGGAAGGCGTCCAGACAACCCTAGGCAGAGGAGGATCTGATTTCAGCGCCTCTATCATCGGAGCAGGGATCAAGGCTGACGAGGTCTGGGTATGGAAGGATGTCGACGGGATAATGACAGCGAACCCGAAGCTCGTCAAGAACGCCAAGATGATCGATGTCATCTCCTTCGCTGAGGCGATGGAGCTGGCTCACTTCGGAGCCGAGGTGGTCCACCCGAAAGCCCTCGAATGCGCTGCGCGCTACGGCCTGCCGTTCAGGGTAAAGAGCACTAAGGCCCCGGACCAGCCTGGAACGTCGATCGTCGCCGAGGTGCGTGTGAAGGCTGGGGACGTGGCCAAGGCCATCACGAACGTCGCAGATGCAAGCCTCATCACCGTGAGCGGCGCGAGCATGGTCGGGACACCGAGGCTGGCGGCCAAGGTGCTTCAGATCCTCACCGACGAGGACGTTGACGTGCTGATGATCTCGCAGAGCTCGTCGGAGGAGAGCATCACGCTCGCGATACCGCGCGTCTCTGGGCCGAGGGCGAGGAACGCGCTTGAACTCTCCATGCTGGGCTCGCAGCAGGTCCGGGAGGTCTCGGTGGAGGACGGCCTGAGCATTGTCGCGGTCGTCGGGGCTGGAATGAGGGGCACTCCAGGGGTTGCAGCGCGCGTTTTCGGAACGATGGCGAAGAACGAAGTCAACATCAGGGCCATCGCCCAGGGGTCGTCCGAGCTGAACATATCTTTCATCATAAAGAAGACCGACGCCAAGAAGGCCATCGAGGCCCTTCACGAGGAATTCAGGCTGGGTGAGTAGGTTTGGCGAGCAAGGGTGGAGGATCTCTGAGAAGCGAAGCCATGAAGAAGGGAACGGCCCGAGCGGCGGCGAGAGGACTCCTCCGAGCGACGGGAATGACCGACGAAGACTTCGAGAAACCCCTCATAGCGATTGCCAATTCGTTCAACACCATCGTCCCGGGCCACATCCATCTGAACAAACTCGTGGCAGAGGTGAGGAAAGGAATAGACGATGCAGGGGGTGTCTCATACGAGTTCGGTGTGCCCGGCATCTGCGACGGCATCGCCATGGGCCTCGACGGCATGAGATACTCTCTCCCGTCGCGGGAGATCGTGGCCGACTCCGTCGAAGCCATGGTCGAGGCTCACGTCGCCGACGGTTGGGTCGGGGTAACGAACTGCGACAAGATAACGCCCGGGATGCTCATGGCGGCCGGCAGGCTCAACATACCGTCGATCATGCTGACGGGGGGGCCGATGCTTCCCGGACAGTACGGGGACAAGAGGCTCGATGTCATTTCGATCTTCGAGGCAGTCGGAGAGCTCACTGCTGGGAAGATCACACAACTGGATTTCGACGAGATCGAGAGGAGGGCGTGCCCAGGCGCAGGCTCGTGTTCCGGCCTCTTCACAGCAAACACCATGGCCTGCCTGACCGAGGCCATGGGCCTCAGCCTCTCTGGGTGCGCTACATCACACGCGGTTTCCGAGGAGAAACTCCGCATAGCGAGGCGCACCGGAGAGATCTCGGTGGAGCTCGTGAGGAAGAGCAAGCGACCCCGAGACATAGTGACGCGGCACAGTTTGGAAAACGCGCTGCGCGTCGACAACGCGATCGGCGGGTCGACGAACACCTGTCTCCACCTCGTCGCAATAGCCAAGGAATTCGGGATCGATCTTGAGCTGGCCGCATTCGACAAGATCTCGAAGGAGACGAGGCACATCGTCGCCCTCAAGCCGGGAGGAGAGCATTTCATGATAGACCTCGAAAGAGCAGGTGGGATACCTGCAGTACTCTCCAGGCTGGCGCCCTTCCTCAAGGCAGCGGAGACCGTCGAGGATCGGGCGATTGCGAAGATAGCCTCGGAGGCGAGGGTCAAGGATGACAACGTCGTGCGGCCGCTGTCCAACGCGTACCACGAGGAGGGCGGCATCGCGGTCCTCTGGGGAAATCTCGCCGAGGAGGGGGCTGTCGTGAAGCAGTCCGCCGTGATTCCCACGCTGAGGACCTTCGAGGGTCCGGCGAAGGTGTTCGACCAGGAGAGGGCGGCAACGGACGCCATGCTAGACGGCAAGATCAAGCCTGGGGATGCGGTGGTCGTGAGATACCAGGGGCCGAAGGGCGCCCCAGGGATGCCCGAGATGCTCGGCCTGACATCCATTCTCGCCGGCCTGGGACTTTCGGATTCAGTCGCGCTCGTTACGGACGGGAGGTTCTCGGGAGGCACGAGAGGACTCTCAATCGGCCATGTCAGCCCGGAGGCCTACGTCGGCGGGACCATTGCCGCGGTAAGGGACAAGGACATCGTGCGGATTAACCTCGACGCTCGAGAGATAGAGGTGCTTCTCTCGCAGAAGGAGGTCAAGTCGAGACTGAAGGACCGGAAGGCCCCGAAGTCGCGAGTGACCGGTTACCTGCAGAGGTACAGAGAGTCTGTGAGCTCCGCGAGCAGAGGAGCTGTGCTGGAGACTGCTCCTAAGACCGACTAGTCCGACTTCAGGCCCAGCGCCCGGGCGATTGCCACAGTGTAGTCCTCGATCTTGACATTCACCATCGATGGATCCACAGGGACCTTGTCCTGGATGGCGCATTTCAGGTGGATCTGGCATTTCGGACAGAACATCAGCAGTCGATCCGCCCCGACCCTCTTGGCCTCCACGACTCTGTCGATCTGTATCTTCTTCGCGTTGGCGTTGCAGTTGGACCAGGCACTGACAGCGCAGCACACTGCCTTGTCCCGGGAATTCTCCATTTCGACGTACTTCGAACCAGAGAACACCTCCATGAGCTGCCTCGGCGAATCGTATATCCCGGAGTGCCTGCCCATGCGGCACGAGTCATGATAGCTGTAAGTGAGGGCCTCGCCCTTGGCGTTTCCGACCTTCAGACGTCCCTCATCCACCAGCTGCTTGATGAAGTCGGAGATGTGGACGATCTCGAACCCCAGATCCCCCGCCAAATCCTGATAATCCATCTTGAACGTGCGGAAGCATTCGGGGCACGTGAACACCACCTTCTTCGCACCCGACTTGCGTATCATCTCGAGGTTGTGGTCCATCAGCTTCTCGAAGTTCGCCTCGTCGCCAGTCCAGTTGAGATCGTGCCCGCAGCATTTCTCTTCGTTGCTCACCACTGGAACGATACCGGCGGCGTTCATGATCCGCACTGCGCTCTGGCAGATCTTCAGCAGCTCGAGGTCCTTCCTGTCGTAGAATATGGCGTCATAGTGGGGAAGGCATCCCACGAAATAGAAGACCTCTCCTTTGTCCGCAACCTTGAGGTCGTCGTCAATCCATGAGAGCCTATTCTGCTTCATGGTGCCCTTCGCCATCATCCTCTGGGTCGAATGGATGAGGCCTCCCTGGGAACATGTCGGGCCCGCCCCGGACTCCGTCGCCTGCTCCCTCATCCCGCGTATGAAACCGGAGTAGTCGACCTTGTACGGGCACATCGCGTTGCACTGTTCGCAGGTGATGCAGGTCCAGATGTCCCTGTCCTTGGCGATGTTGTCGACTATCCCCTCCATAGCTCGAAGGACGATCGTCCTCGGCGCGAATGACTGGTCGAACTTCGCGATCGGGCAGACTGTGGTGCATTTCCCGCACTCCACGCAGTCGAAGGCCCCAGTGTCTTCTATGAGCTGCTTGACCTCCTTCACAATCTGCTCCTTCGGTTTCTCCTTCCTGATGGATTTCACCCTGGCCACCGGCAGAGGGCCGAGAGACTTGACCTCTTCAACGAACTCTCTCACGGACTGCACGAACTTGACCCTCTCGGAGGCGCTCAGCCATTCGGTCCTCAGCCTTCTCGAGTCCAGGCCCATGACGTCGAAGAGCTTCTTCATCGCGTCGATTCGCTCCTGTGCCTTCTTGTTGCCCGAGACGTAATGGCAGCTGTCAATGAGGCATCCAAAGACCATCACGCCGTCGGCCCCGTTCTCGAAGGCGTCCATGATCACGCCGGGTTCGACGCTTCCTGTGCACATGACGCGGATGATCGAGACGTTCGGTGGGTACTGCATCTTGTTGACGCCCGCGAGGCTCGCCGAGGGATATCCGCACCAAGTGCAGGCGAAGGCCACTATCTTAGGCTGGTACCCCTCGCTCATTCCGCACCTCCCTCCTCCTCGACCATCGCCCGAAGCATGGCCATTACCTGGTCAGACCGGAAACCGTTGACCGTGATCGCCTTGTTGCAGCACTTCGCGGCGCATGCCCCGCACCCCTCGCACCGTATCTCGTCGATCTTCGATACCAGCTTGCCTTGCCCTGGCACTTCGACGATCTTGATCGCCTGGTATTCGCAGGTCTCCTCGCACCTGCCGCAGCCACGGCATCTCTCCTCGTCGACGAAGGCTACAATCCTCGGGAACTTGATCTTCCCCTTCTTGATCAGGTCAATCGCCGCGGTTGCGGCGGCCTTCGCGTCCTCGATGGAATACCGAATTCCCTTCGGCCCCTGGGCCGTCCCAGCGACGTATATTCCGCGCCTGAACTCTGAGGGGAACATCGGGTTGATGTCCTTCATGAACTTGTCAATGTCCGTCTGGATGTGGAGCATCTTGGCAATCTTGTCGCTTCCGTCCGCGGGTTCCTGGCCCACGGAGAGCACCACGAGGTCCGAGTCTATGTTGAGGAGGGTGTCTGAATCCGTGTCCGCGGCCCTCACGAACGTCTTTCCCTTGTCCACGACGACCTCCGAGACCCTCCCTCTGACGAAGTTGATGCCCTCCTCCTTCGCAGTCTGATAGAACTCCTCGAAGCCCCGATATGGGCCCCTGAGGTCGATGTAGTGGATGTAGATGTCGGCCTGGGTATTCATCCTCTTCAGTTCGCGGGCCTGTCCTATGGCGTACGTGCAGCACACCAAGGAGCAATGCAGGTTGCCCTTCGTTTTGTCCCGCGAACCGACGCACTGAATGAAATTGATGGTCTTCGGAGTCTTGCCATCAGACGGCCTCTTCAGTCCGCCCCCTGCCTCCCGCTGGGCCACTATGAGCTGTTCCAGCTCCAGCGAAGTGATGACGTTCGGATGGCCATATCGGAGCTCTGGAATCCTCTTCGGGTCGAAGGTCTTCGAGCCCGTGGCGACAATGATTGCCCCGACCTCGACCTGCTTGTCCCCTCCCGGGGTGCGAATCTTCACGATCCTTGAGCCGAACCCCCCTTCGACCTCTTCCACTTCGGATTCCAGCATCACATCGATCTTGCTGTTCTGAAGTACGTCCTCGATCTTGGGAGTGAAGACACACTCCTTGCAGTACTGCATGCAACAGATGCCGCAGTTGTGCGTCGGGAATGTCATACTCAGCTTGTACGTGCGGCCTCCGAGCTCCGAGGTTCTCTCGACGAGATAGGCCTTGTAGCCAGCATTGGCCACGTCAAGCGCGGCCTGCATCCCGGAGACCCCACCCCCGATGATCAGAACGGAATCCTTGATCGGGATATCGATGTCCTCCAGCGGCTTGAGCCTAGCAGCCCTCTCAACGGCTCCCCTGACTAGACGCGCCGCCTTCCGGGTGGCGAGCTTTCGGTCCTGATGCACCCAGGCGCACTGTTCGCGTATGTTCACCTGCTCGAAGAGGTACTTGTTCAGGCCCACCTCCTCCAATGCGTGGCTCACGATGAGTCCCTGTACATTGGGGGAGCATGCGCCAACGGCCACTCGGCGGAATTCCATCGCTTTGAGCTGCTGTCGCAGATATTCCTGCCCTTCTCTCGAGCAGAGTGCGTCGTGAACTCCGACGGTGACAATTCGTGAATCCTTCTTGAGTTCCGCGGCGATCGAGTCTAGGTCCAGATGGTTGCCTATCTCGCCTCTGCATCTGCACAGGAAGACCGCGATGTCGTCATGCTCACTGTCTTCGTCCTCATGAGTCGGCATGTATCCAATGCTCCGTATCCAAGTATTCTCTGCGCAATGCGATGGTCTCTAGCACCCTGCAATCAGGCTGTCGTCTCGATAAGGATCGATGTCCTTTATCTGCTCGCCTTCTGCCGTAATGAAGTGGGCCCCGAGGAACTTCTCCCACTCGGCCGCCGTGACGAGCCGCATCGTCTTGCTGATGTGGGTGATCTCAGCATCGATCACCCCTGGAATGGTTCGAACACAGTCGTCTACGAAAACGTCCATGTGGTTCTTGCTTCTGGCCAGCACAGAAACCATGATGCACGCGTCGAACGACTGGAACGTCTGGGCGATGTAGTTGACCACTATGTCTCGTCCGGGCTTGAGCGCCGCGATGGTATCATACACCTTCCCGACCTGGTCGGGGACGGCATCGATCGTGATCGTGAACCTGAAGAACCCGCTCGGGTGCTCAAGGGGCACCTTGAAGAATCTCATCTTTGACATGTTGATGACCCTGATCCCCCGGACGTACTTCAGGTGGGCCAGATGGGTATTGATGAAATCAGAGAGCGAGTCTGCATCGGTCGCCTCCACGATGAGGCTCGTGTCGTCCTGCAGGTGTCTCCTGGTCATATAGAGCAGGCGGACGTTCTCGCTCCTCATCTTCTCATGATTCTTCGAGATGTAGTCCCAGATGTGATTTGGGTCCGGGTGTGTCGTGTGACGTCCGGTGGAATCCGTCACAGTCGGAGGCACATGTATCCTGACGAGTGTGAACATCCCCCTCACCGATGAACGAAGGGGGTTAATGGCAGATGGACTATAACAGCATTATGCACCGCCGCGGAAAAATGTCCCAAGAGCAGTTCACCAATTGTCAAGCTGAAAGAGGTCCAGCTCGTCTCTACGAATCTGCCTTTCTGTATGATCCCAGTATCTTGACGAAGGCCCCGGTCTTCAGGAGTCCGCCGATGGCGGCGTGGCAGTTGGGGTCGTCCATGCTGCCGTCGAAGTCGGCGTAGAAAACGTAGACCCAGGGCTTGTTCCTGCGAGGCCTGGACTCCAGCTTCGAGAGGTTAACGTTCCTGGAAGCGAACTCCCCCAGGCACTTGTGGAGCGCGCCGGGCACGTTCTTCGTTGCAAAGACTATCGATGTCTTGTTGGCACCTTCGACGGGGCCGGGGTTCTTCTCGAGCACGAAAAACCTCGTGAAGTTCACGACCTCGCTCTGTATGTCCTCTTTCAGTATCTTCAGGCCGTAGACGGACGCCGCTCTCCTGCTCGCGATGGCCGCCCGATCCGGTCGTCGTTCCTCCGCCACAATTCGCGCGCTCCCGGCCGTGTCATATGTCGGAACAACCCGCCAGTCTGGATGATTGGCGAGGAACTTGCGACACTGCCCGAGCGCCTGGGGATGGCTCATGATCTCTCGGATGGATTCCAGAGTCGCGCCGTCGAAGGCCATGAGGTAGTGCTTGACAGGCACGATTACTTCGCCCGAAATCGTGAGGTCGTGGTCCAGCAGCAGATCGTTGACCTGCGCGACGCTGCCCTCTATGGAGTTCTCAACGGGGACTACCGCGTGCGTGACCTCATCCTTCTCGACGGCCTCGAAGACCGACTGGAAATCTGGAAGGGGCCTCGTCCGAACTGAGTCTCCGAAGTACTTGAAGCAAGCGTCCTCGGAGTAGGCGCCCTTCTCCCCCTGGAAAGCGACAAGTTGCTCGGCCGTGAAGTGTCCCCAGTCCGCGATACTCAGGACGATGTATTTCTACTCTTGCCATTTCCCCCGCCAGTGCTCATGCCATGCCAGCATGTCGCCGAAACACCTGATTCCCCGCCAGCTACAAAGTTTTATATCAAATCAGCCCATGTCCAGTGTTGTCACGCCGGTACACCGACGCGACAACTGCGTTCGGAGGCAAGGAATGCCGCACAAGAGCAATATCGAGCTGCTTACACTGCCCTTGGGGCTGCTTATCCTAGCCTGAGGGCCGCAGTGAGAGTTTTTGGAGAGTGTTTTGATGCCAACACAAACTCCGAGAGAGGATGCTGGAGAAACGGCCGAGCGCGCTTTCAGGATACCCGATGCGGGCCTGTTCGTGAGCGAGTACAACAAGAAGATATTCGCGGCGACGAGGCTGCCAGAAAGGGTGACGATACTAGACACTACCCTCCGGGATGGAGAGCAGACCCCCAACGTCGCGCTGTCCAGCGAGGATAAACTCAAGATCGCCCAGGCCCTGGACGAGCTAGGAGTCGACATCATCGAAGCCGGCTTCCCGATCAATTCCGAGGGCGAGGCGGACGCGGTGAAGCGCATTTCGGCCGCCGGGCTCAACAGCGAGATCTGCGCGCTCTGCCGCGCAAACCAGACAGACCTTGACGCCGCGCTCGCATGTGACGTCGACTCCGTCCACATCTTCCTTGCGACATCGAAGACGCACCTGGAGAAGAAACTGAAGATCACGCAAGACCAGGCTGTCGAGCTTGCAGTGAAGGCGGTACAGTACGCCAAGGATCACGGGCTCACGGTCGAGTTCAGCGACGAGGACGGCACGAGGACCGAACTCGAGTTCCTCAACCGGATGCACATGGCCGTCCAAGAGGCTGGAGTGGACAGGATCGACATTCCAGACACGGTGGGCGTGATGATCCCGCCTGCTATGACACAGTTCGTCTCAGAGATAAAGAAGTCCGTGAAGGTGCCCATGGCCGTGCACTGCCACGACGATTTCGGGCTGTCCGTTGCGAACTCGCTCGCGGGGGTCCTCGGCGGAGCGGAGGAAATCCACGTCACGATCAACGGACTGGGGGAGAGGGCCGGCAACGCAGCCCTCGAAGAAGTCGTCATGAGCCTCCAGGCGTTCTTCGGAGTGAAAACGAACATCAACACTCGGAAGATGGCCTTCGTATCCAGACTTGTCTCCCAGCTCACAGGCATCGCCGTGCCCCCGAACAAGGCCATCGTCGGCGAGAACGCGTTCTCTCACGAATCTGGGATACACGTGCACGGGGTGCTCAGCGACGGGTCGACCTACGAGCCTATGCGTCCGGAAATCGTCGGCAAGGAGAGAACCTTCGTCGTCGGGAAGCATTCCGGCGTCCATGCAGTCCAGAACAGACTGAAGGAATACGGGATCGAGCTGGCCCAGGACCAGATGAAGGAGGTCATTGCGAGGATCAAGAAGTGGGCGGAGTCCGGCAAGAAGCTTGACGACGCGGAGCTGCTCGCGGTGGCCTACGATGTGAAGGGGCAGCAGGCGGCACCGGTGATCAGGCTGGAAGAGTTCACGGTGTTCACGGGGCTGAACTTCACCCCGACCGCGACCGTGGTCCTCGACATCGACGGGGAGGTGAGGAGGGCCTCGGAGACGGGGGTCGGGCCGATCGATGCGAGCGTGAGCGCCATCAGGTCAGCGGTGTCGAAGAACATCGTCCTGAAGGAGTTCAGGCTCGAGGCGATCACGGGCGGCTCGAACGCACTGTGCGATGTGACCGTGAAGCTAGGGGACAGCGAAGACGCCAAGCTGCTCTCTCTTGGCAAGAGCGTCGGTTCCGACATAGTCACGACCAGCGTGGATGCAATGATCGAGGGTCTAAACAGGCTCTGGATAAGGAAGTTGGCTGTTCAGACGGACGCAGCGGCCAAGGAGCGCAGAAGAGCGTACTGAGGGACAGGGTGAGGGCGTGGCCAAGACCATCTCAGAGAAGATACTTTCACGAAAGTCCGGGAAGGAAGTCAGTCCTGGAGAGATAGTGGAGGCGAAGGTCGACTACGTGATGGTCAACGACATCACCGGGCCTGCAGCCTTCGACGAGTTCGAGGCGCTATGCGTGCCACCGCTCCGAAACAAGATCGTGCTCATCCCGGACCACTATGTCCCGAACAAGGATGTCGCATCGGCGATCCAGGCCAAGAAGATGAGAGACTTCGCGATGAAGCACCGCATTCGCAACTACTTCGAGGTCGGCTGCGGAGGGGTGTGCCACCAACTCATGGTCGAGAAGGGGTTCGTGGCTCCCGGCCGACTTATAGTTGGAGCGGATTCGCACACCTGCTCATACGGCGCACTAGGGGCGTTCGCGACCGGCATCGGGAGCACAGAAGCGGCTACTGTCTTCGCACGCGGGGTCCTCTGGTTCAGGGTCCCGGAGTCAATGAAGTTCGTCGTGGGCGGCAGAATCGGCAAGTTCGTCTCGGGCAAAGACATCATACTGACGATAATCGGGGACATCGGCGTCGAAGGGGCAAGGTATGCAGCAATGGAGGTCAGCGGAAGCGCGATATCGGCGCTCACCCTCTCCGACAGAATCACCATCTCGAACATGGGGATAGAGGCGGGTGCAAAAGCCTGCATCGTGCCTCCTGATCACAAGGTCGATGAGTATCTTGAGGGGCGCGTTCGGGGCGCCTACGAATGTGTCACCGCCGACAAAGGCGCGGAATACGCCGACGAGAGGCACTACGACGGGTCAGAGATGGTGCCGGTAGTGGCGAAACCGTATCTGCCGTCTAACGTGGCCCCCGCGAGCGAGACTCCAGTCGAGATTGACCAGGCATACCTCGGCTCGTGCACCAACGGCAGAATCGAGGATCTGAGAATTGCCGCGGGGATCCTTAAGGGCCGGAAGGTTCACAGAGGCGTCAGGATGATCGTGGTCCCGGCGACGATGGAGATTTACGACCAGGCCCTAGAGGAAGGGCTGATAAGGGTCTTCTCCGAATCAGGGGCCTTCGTGTCAGGACCGACCTGCGGCGCCTGCCTCGGCGGGTACATGGGAGTGCTCGCGCCTGGGGAGAGGTGCGTGAGCAGCACCAACAGGAATTTCATTGGAAGAATGGGCGCGAAAGACTCGGAAGTCTACCTCGCGAGTCCTGCGGTAGTTGCTGCCAGCGCCATCAAGGGAAGGATAACGGACCCCTCGGAGGTGAGCAGATGAAGGAAGTGATGAGGGGAAGAGCCTGGACATTCGGCGACAACGTGGACACCGACCAGATCATTCCAGCGGAATACCTGGTCACGATGAAGAACTCGGACCTAGCGCGACACGCATTTGAGAATGCCCTGCCTGTATTCGCGTCGCGGGTGAGGAAGGGGGACATCGTCGTCGCTGGCAGGAATTTCGGGTGCGGCTCGAGCAGGGAACACGCACCCAGGGCCCTCATGGGGGCGGGAGTGTCGTGTGTTGTTGCCGAGTCCTTCGCAAGGATCTTCTTCAGGAATGCGATAAACATCGGACTGCCGGTGGTGGAAGCCAAGCTGTCGACCAGGACGGGTGACAACGTTCGAGTCGACCTGAAGAAGGGAACGGTGACGAACGAACGGACCTGCGCATCTGCGGAGTTCCCGGCCTACGCGCCCTTTGTCATGATGCTCGTCAGGAAGGGCGGCCTGATCCCGTACACGAAGGAGGTGCTGCGTTGCAGAAGATAGGCGTCATCCCGGGAGACGGAATCGGGCCCGAGGTGATTGCAGAAGCGAGGAAGGTGCTCGCGGCTGTAGAGGAGAAGGAGAGTCTCTCGTTCGAGTTCGAGGAGTTCCCCCTGGGGGCGAACCACTACCTGAACACAGGCGAGACCATCTCCGAGGAGACCATCCAGAGGCTGTCGAGGAAGGATGCACTGCTTCTCGGGGCCATGGGTGACCCTCGGGTCAAACCAGGCGTTCTTGAGAAGGGAGTCCTGCTCAGGCTCAGGTTCCATTTCGACCAGTATGTGAACCTCAGGCCCGTGCAGTTGTTCGACGGGGTGGCTTCCGCCCTCTCGGGAAAGGACCGGAAGGTAGACATGTACTTCGTCCGCGAGAACACGGAGGACTTCTACGTGGGGCTCGGTGGAAGAGTCCACTCTGGCCTCTCCAAGGTGTCGTTCCAGCTTGCGAGGCGAGCCTACGAGGCCAAGTTCGATGTTGGCATCGACCTGAAGGATGAGGCGGAGATGGCGTTCCAGATTGGCACGGTCACGCGACACGGGGCGAAGAGAGTCGTCGAGTACGCGTTCCAGCTCGCGAAGAACAAGGGGTTGGATCTCGTCACCTCAGTCGACAAAGCGAATGTCTTGACGGATATGTACGGCCTCTGGAGGGAGGTTGTCGAGGAGGTCTCCGCCAAATACGGAATCAAGACGGAGTATCTCTATGTCGACGCTGTCGCGCTGCACATGGTTAGAACCCCGGAGAGATTCAAGGTGCTCGTGACGCCAAACCTCTTCGGCGATATCCTGACTGATCTCGGTGCTGCGATCCAAGGAGGATTGGGTCTGGCATCATCCGGCAACATCAACCCTTCGGGTGTGAGCATGTTCGAGCCAGTGCACGGCTCGGCCCCGGACATCGCTGGAAAGGGCATGGCGAATCCTATCGGGGCTATCCTGTCCTCCGCGCTCATGATGGAAACACTGGGCCACCCCAAGGCGGCCTCAGCGATCGTTTCCGCGGTTCGGACGGTCCTGAAGAACGGAAGGCAACGGACTCCGGACATAGGCGGCAGCGCGACGACCTCGCGAGTCGGAGACGCAGTGACGGAAGCTCTCATGGAGTCTTGATATCGCTTCGGCGGGAGTGTTGCATTTACGCATAGTTATAAGTAGGAACAAACCGCTTTGAACCAAATAGGGACAGGCGGGATGGGATGAGCCAAGTCACTCAGTTGCCGAAGGAGAAAGCCGTAGCTGTGGGCGAGTTTCTTACGAACAACGTCTCGAGGGCGGTCGTCTACACGCTCCTGCACTCTCAGCCGCTCACGCGCAGGGAGATCGAGAAGAGCCCACTGACGGAATCCATGCGAAGGCTGTCGCTCAGCGCCCAGACGAGACCGCTCAAGGACAAGAGCGGCGTTCAGATGCGCACGCTCCTCGCAAAAGGTGTCGACTGCGGGGTCTTGATACCAGCGAACTCGAAGCGCCAGAACTACTACTTCCTCAATTCCGATCTCAGAATCGAGCCCGCGGCTGTCAGAGAGACCGTGGAGGACACCGATGAGGTCGCACTCAGCGTGTTCGTGGACAGGACTCTTGCTCATACGCCTGGCCAGGCAGTCCTGCCGGGCTGGGGGACGGCGGCGGACAACACGATCCTTCCCGTCCCGTACATAGACACGCCGAAGACGCTCATGCTGTGGCTCAGCTGGCTGATCACCCCCACCAGGAGGCAGGTCCTCAGCCACATAAGCGGTCCCGGATCGACCACGAGACCGAAGCTGCGCGAGCAGCTAGGTTTCTGGGCGGACAGGATCGTCGCGAAGGAGGGGCTCCCGTCGGGCGTGCTCGAGCTCGATGGTGCCAACATCCGCTATCAGTTCTCCACATTCGCGTTCTCAAGGTACAAGATGAGAAGAGAGGACGAAGGGAAGCGGAGATCGTGGACGACCTTCCCTCCGAGCTTCTGGCTTACGAGGACCTACGAGCCTCTCAGGTGCATATCTGGGGCATCCAAGTACATCGGCGACAAGAAGCCTGAGGCTACCCCTTGCGCTCTCCTCGAGCAGATGGCGAAGGAAAACCCGGTGATACTCGACAAGAACAGACGAGACTTCCTGGAGGTCAACTTCCTGGAGCGGATGAGCTTCTACGCAGTGTATCATTCGTCCGGCGAGCCGGCTATGAAGATATCCGCGGATTCTCTTGTGCCTGAGAAGGTGACTTACAACGCCCCCGAGCATCCGCTCCTGTGGGTGTCTCGGACTGACGAGGATCATGCTGGGGCAAGGCTGGACTTCAAGCATGAGGCTGCGATGATGCTGGCCTCCAAGAAGACCAAGGAGGAGCAGATAGCGTTGCTGGAGAAGATGCTGAAGGACCTCGCATTCGAGCGAATCGGCAGCGTCCTCGAGAGCCACGAGAAGAAGCTCGAGAAGGACCTCGAGAGACTCAGGGTCAAGTCGTTCGGGCTCGGAACCGAATCCATCACCGCCGTCGCTGGCCTGGAACTCAATCGCGAAGAGGTTCTCATGGAGAAGAAGTTCTACGAGAAGTTCATGGACACGCTTCTTCCGGGATCGATCTCGAAGAAGCAGAAGATGGAGACCGAGGAACTGCTCAAGGCGATGGCCCCGCCGGAGACCCAGACAGAAGCTCCTGAGAAAAAGGACTAAGACCTTCGTCCCCCTCTCCCTTAGGGAGAAGGATGCCGGAATCAGACAAAAGCCTTCAGGACCTCGCGCGTGAAGCGCTCAAGAGAGGTGCGAGCGCCGCCAAGATAGTATCCGCAAGACGAGTGGCCGTGGACGCGAGAGCAAGGCTGAAATGCCTCGTGCCAATCTGCTCCGGCTACGGCCGCAATCTGATGTGCCCTCCGAATGTGATTTCGGTCGAGGATTTCAAGAATATCCTGAAGCTGTACAAGCATGCGCTGATTCTTCAGGTCGAGGCAGATTTCGATTCGATGGACAAATCGAAAGGCCACCTCACGAGGGATCTGTGCGAAAGCATTGAGAACAGGACCGGAACCATTCGTTTTCAACTCAAGCTGCACGAGCTTGTCAGCCAGATGGAAGCACTAGCGTTCAAGAAGGGACTTCGCTTCGCGGCCGGCCTGACCGGAGGAGAGTGCGTTCTCTGCGCCGAATGCAAGGGCGTGAATACAGGCCAGTGCGCGCACCCGTTCTCAGCCAGGCCATCCATGGAGGCACTGGGGATTGACGTGATAAAGACCTGCCAGAACGCAGGCCTCTCAGTCAGTCTTTCGTCATCCGAGAAGGTCAGATGGACAGGGCTGGTCCTTCTCGACTAGCGGCGAGAATTCCAGGAAGAGAAGCATAAGTGCGCAACCTTTGACTCCGTTCTCTGACACATAAGTCTCAGTCAGACCCTCCGAGAATCTATATCTACTGATGCTTCCATAAGCCATTCAGAAGGAGAAGTATCAGCTATCATAAGCAAGAATAAGCTGACACTAATGTGAACCTGAGGGTGAGGACTTGTTGACGGACCGCGAGAAACAGATCATCGATCTCCTGGACAGGGGAGTCAAGTCACCGACGGCACTGGCGGAGCAGCTCGGAATCACGCAATCCGGGGCCACACAGGCGCTCCAGAAACTCGAGAAAAAGGGGGTCTTGTCCAGAATGAAAGTGGGCCGAAATGTGTTCTACAAACGACTGAATGAAGAACCAGCCAAAGCCGTCGAACGCGAAGAGGATCTGACCCTTATCCGAGAATCCTACAACGCGCTGTCGCAGGTGTGGTCGCATGTGCTGAGGCTGGATCTGACACAGACCGAACTCTCAAAGGTTAGGGAGGCAAGGAATCTCCTCGAGGAGATCCTGGTCAAGAGGACCAAGGAGTAGTCACTTCAGGACTGCCTCTGCTTTCCTTGAGTCGTCGGCTGTGAGGACGAGTTCGGTGATTCCCCGCTCTCTGCCGAGAATGTAGATTGAGTCCACGTTTACCGCGGCCTTTGCCAAGCGTTTGGTGACCTTGGCCAACTCTCCCGGCTTGTCCGGCAGACTAACCACTATGACTTCTTTCAACTCGAAACTGACTCCTGGAATCCTGGCGAGTGCGGCCTTCGCGGTCACTTCGTCGTCGGTGACAATCTTCACCAGAGGTCTTTTTGCCGCGCGCTCGCTGGCAATCGCCTTGATGTTGACACCGTTGTTGCCGAGAAGCTCGCAGATCTTCGCGAGCTCACCTGGCTTGTCCTGTATGAAAACATCGAATTCTTTCAGAGTCCCACTCCTGTTCGACCTAATCAAGAGGCTAGAATAAAAAGGGTTGGGAAGATGAGTTCGGGCCGCGGCCTATTGCGGCGACACGGGCAACTTCGCCCACTTGCGAACCCACCAGTATGCGAGATAGGTGGCGCCGACTGTCGCAATCAGCATCACGGCCAGCGTCCAGATGAGCAATCCACCAACGACAAACCCATTGAAGACGAACCCGAATATCGTCGCGAGGGTGTTCGGGACCAGGACGGCAGTGCCTAGAATCGTGAGCCATGTCATCGTCAGGGCCATTCTGTTGTTCAGCACCTGCAACTGATTGTTGTAGAGGGTCTGAAGGACCTCGAGGCCGGATGCAAGCACCTCGGACATATGCTCGCTGAGTCCGATCTGTCGATTCACGTCCTCGACGAGGAGCTGCAACTGGGCGATCATCTTCGGATCCTCGGATATCAGCTCCGCGTCCCCGAACCTGAGCGAGTGGAGGACGTCCAGGGTTCGCCACAATGTGTTCAGGTATGTTATGAGGGTGTGCTTCATCTCGTATATCTGGTTCCCTATCTCCGTCCGCGGGGACTTCGGGTCGAGAAGCAGCTTGCTCATCCCGTCGGCCTGCTCCTCTATATCTCGCAGGTGCTCAAAGTTGTGCGTATTGTTCTCGTCCAGTATCCTCACGAGCATCATCGTCATCTTGTTCTCCTGCGACATCCCCTCAGGCAATTTCCGGATGAACGAATCGGCGTATCGCGACCATAGCACTAGCCTCTCGACCTCCGGCTGATGGATGGTAACGATCAGGTCTCTACGCACGAGAATGAGGAGAGGGAACGAGCGGATGTCGAATTTGCTGACCTTGACCGCCGGAACCATGATCCCCATTTCGGTGTTCCTGTCCTCGAACGAGGCGTAATATCCCTTGAGTATGATGGGCACCATTGAGGAACTGAACCCAAGCTTCGCAGCAATATCAGATGCCTCTTTGTCTATGTCCGCCACGGTGAAATCAACCCAGGAGATGTCGGAGCCCTGCAGTGTCGAGATGAGCTCCGACGGAGACCTCGAATGTATCTTCACGGGCTTGCCGCCATGGGGTAGAGCCACGCAGACCGCCTTCGGAAGATCTCCCGCCGCACACGCCTCAGCCACATCTTTGGTCGGTGTTGGCCTCTCGATGGGCGCAGTCTCCTCCTTCAGTTCGCGGCTCTTACGTTTGCGTTCCAATGACAATGCCCCCGCAACAACTCCTTGCACCGGTAAGAGGGAACGGGATATATTTGGCTTGATGCGGCAGAGCGGCCATCTGTGCATTCTTTTAATACTCTTCCATCTATGTCGAGGCGAATCGAAATGAGAGTGCTCCTGATACACGCTGACAGGTTCGAGTACGAGATCAAGGAACCCACTAAGATGGCCGAGGAGCTACCTAGTGGACATCCAAAGAAGTACTCCTTCAGCGAGCCTCTCGTATCGTTCTCCACCATCGAAGCGTCTGATGAGAACCCGCAAGCAATCGCAGAAGTGGCGGCGGCGGATCTCGCTGATGTGTACTCGAAGGTCAAGGCGGAGATGCTCGTTCTTTATCCCTACGCACACTTGAGCTCCAACCTCGCGAAACCGGCCCAGGCGATCGAAGTTCTCAAGGCCACAGAATCCGCCCTCAAAGCGAGGGGGATACCTGTCCACCGCTCTCCATTCGGATGGTACAAGGGCTTCTCCATCAGCTGCAAGGGCCATCCTCTGTCGGAGCTCTCTCGCGAGTTCACCGCCGAGGAGAAGCCTGTCACGAGGGAGGAGGTCGTCGAGAACATCGAGCGGACCTTCTACGTCCTCACGCCAGAGGGGAACGAGATACCATTGGACCTCGAACACGTCGAGTCCTCCAAAATCCTGAACAAGTACGATTCCCTGAAGAAGTTCATCTTGGCTGAGGAGGTGGGCCGGACCAAGGGGGAAGAGCCGCCCTCGATCAAGGCCATGCAGAGACTAGAGCTCGTGGACTATGAAGAGGCCAGTGACAGAGGCCACTTCAGGATGTTTCCGAAGGGCCATCTGATCTTCCGGCTGCTCGAGCAGTGGGCCGAAGAGATCGCCCTGGACAGGATAGGCGCGGTCCAGATAGACACTCCGATCATCTACGACTGGTCTCTTCCGGACATCCGAAGCCAGGGAATGTCCTTCCACGAAAGGCACTACACTCTGAAGACAGAGGAGAACCGGGAGTTCGTCCTAAGATTCGCGGGCGATTTCGGGCTCTTCCGAATGATGAAGGGGGCGACGCTCAGCTACAGGAACCTCCCTCTGAGGGTCTATGAGTTCTCCAAGAGCTTCAGACTCGAGCAGCGAGGCGAGTTGACTGGACTCAAGAGATTGCGGGCGTTCCACATGCCTGATGTCCACTGCTTCACCAAGGATATCGACGAAGGCTGGAAGGAGTACATGCACCTCTACAAGAACTACGGGGACCTCGCGGACGCGACGGGCGTCGAGTACGCGGTCGCCTTCCGAATCGTCAAGGAATACTACGACAAGTACAAAGACAACCTTTTCGAGCTTCTGAAGTACTCGAAGAGACCCGCACTGGTCGAGGTGCTCTCCGAGATGAAGCACTACTGGGCGGTCAAGCACGAGTTCCAGGGGATTGACTCAGTCGGAGGTTCCGTCCAGCTCAGCACGGTCCAGCTGGACGTCGAGGACGCCGAGAGGTATGGGATAGTCTACGTCGATGCCGACGGCAAGAAGAAGGGGTGTATAATCTGTCACTCGTCCATAGGGTCCATAGAGCGATGGATCTACGTGCTGCTCGAGGAGGCCCTGAAGCATGAGAAGCCCTCTCTCCCCTTCTGGCTGGCGCCGACCCAGATAAGACTCATACCTGTCGGCTCGGAATATCTCGGGGATTGCCAGAAGATCGCGGACGAGATCGACGCGAGGGTAGACATCGACGACATGGACGAGAAGGTTGGCAAGAAGATCCGAAACGCGGAAATGGAATGGGTCAACATGATCGTGGTCATTGGGCAGAAGGAGAGGGATTCGAGCAGTCTTCCCGTCAGAATGCGAGACGGAGAAGTGAAGGTCATGACCCTCGAGGAACTGAAGCAATCAATCTCGAAGCTTTCTGAAGGATACCCGAAGGCCAGACTTCCGCTCCCCCGGCTCCTTTCAGCTAGGCCCGCGTTCCGAGGATGAGGCACCTATCGATTGTCCTCTTCTCCCCAGATGAACTTGTGAAGCTGCGGCAGTACGCGGACGTCTATGCCGTCTTTGAGCACCTTCTCGGCCAGCCACCGGAGGTGCGTGCCCCCCACCGGAGTGAATATGACCTCCGACTTGGCAGGATACTTCTCCAGGATCTCCTTCGCGTAGCTGTAGTCTCTTTCGTCCGCAATGATGAACTTGAGCTGGTCAGTCGGGCCGAGTAGCTCGATGTTGTTGAATCTCATCTTCTCAGCCTCTCCTGAAGAAGGACACTTGATATCCATGCTGATCGTCAGGTTCTCAACGCACGGGAGCTCGTCCAGGGGCATCGCGCCGTTTGTTTCGAGGACGAGCTGATAGCCCTCATCAAGTATCAGTTTAACCAGCCTCGGAGCTTCCTTCTGGGCTAGTGGCTCTCCTCCCGTGAGACAGACGTGCCGGCACTTCATCTTCCTGATCTTGGCGAGGATCGCCTCCACTGCCATCTGCTCGCCCTTCTCCATCGCCTGAGGGGTGTCACAGTATGTGCAGTTGAGCGGACAGCCAGAGGTGCGTATGAACACCGTTGGAGCCCCGATCGAAAGGCCCTCTCCCTGGAGCGATTTGAAGATCGAGTAGATCTTCATCCGCTCACCTCGTACTCGATGGGGTCCTTCATCCCGGCCTCGGAGAAGCCCTGAAGCCTTAGAAGGCATGAATCACATCTGCCGCACGCTTTCGGCCCACCCCTATAGCAGCTCCACGTCAACTCAATCGGGACACGGAGCTTTACGGCCTCTCTCACGATGTCCGCTTTCGACATATTTACGATGGGAGCCATTACCTTCACCACGGTGCCCTCTCTGCCCGCCTTGGTGCCGACTTCGAGAGTCCGTTGGAAGGCGTTGATGAACTCGGGTGTGCAGTCCGGATACCCACTGAAGTCGACGGAATTTGCAGCGATGAACACTGCCTGGGCACCCATACTCTCCGCGAGAGAGCTGGCGATGCCAAGGAAGACGAGGTTCCGCGCTGGGACGTACGTGCTGGGGATCCCGGCATCTATCTCCCCCCTTGTCCTGTTCTGCGGCACGTCCTCAGACACGTCGGTGAGCGAGCTGTGCGAGTGACGCCCGAGATCGAGGCTCATCACCACATGCTCTTTGACCCCGAAGTGACGTGCGACGCGTCGTGCGCTGTCAATCTCCTTCGCGTGCCTCTGACCGTAGTCGAATGTGAGGGCAACGACGTCATAGCCATCGCGCAGAGCTATTGCCAAGACCGTGGAGGAGTCGAGCCCTCCAGAGAGAAGCACGATCGCCTTGGACATCCACAACACCTGCTATCAGAGCTCGCGGCTGGTCCAAGCGCCCTGGCCTCTGCCTTCGTCGACCCCGATCTCGATCTTCGAGACGTTCTTGGGGAACTTGACTTTGACCATCAGACGGGACAGCACGAATTCCGCGAGAGTCTCGGCCGACGCGACATCGATATCCAGCATGGCGCAGTCGCACGTCGGCAATTTCGCCTCCTTGTCCCCGATCCGGTATGTCACGTAGTCATCTGCGACCTTCACGCCAGGGTCCCTGCGCGGGATAAGCACCCTATGGTCAAGCTCCGAGGCGATCCCTCTGAGGAACTCCTTGACGCTTATGAAGTCCATTATCACGCCGTTCTTCCCGAGCTGGCCTTCGATCACGGCACTTATGGCGTAGTCGTGGCCGTGGAGCCTCCCGCACTTCTGGTGCATTGGGATTATGTGAGTGGCCGAGAAAGTGATTTTAGAGGTCCAGCCGTTGATTTCCAGCCTCATCGGCTCAGGATACGGGGCCGCCCGTATAATAGTTTCATGGCTATGCTTTGATCCCGTGTTGTGCCGCGGCCAGACCTGCCCCCAAAAGCACTGGTTCCGAGAAGTCCGTCTTGGCCCTCGACGTGTCCACGAAAACCTCCGGGATGTTCACGACAGGAGCCCCGAATGCCTTCCCTCCGCCCACGAAATGCAGCGTCCGGAATATCAGGTTCCCGGTCACTCCTTCCGGGGCCACGACGAAGTCGGAGTCGCGCACGGCCTCCTCGAGCAGGATGGAGTAGTGCTTGGCGGGGATTCCCTGAGCGACGAGAGCCTTCACGATCGACTCCCCCTCGCTGAGGCTCTTCCGTATCTCGCGTCCTCGGGAGGTGTCCTCCGCCCTGCCCTTCGAGAGGACTCCGACGGTAGGCTTCCATCCGACGGGGTCGAAGTAAGCGAGGGTCGCTCTCACCAGCTCGATACGCTCGGACGGCGACCTACCCTCGTCGATCCCAACAGGTGCCAGCAGGAACGCTTTCCCGTTCGCATTCTCGAGGACCGCTGTGCGAAATATCTCCTTCACCTTGAACTGATGCCTGAGCTCCTTTAATACCTCGAGGGATCCCATCGTGCCCCGCACCGCGGCATCTATCTTGTGGTCAACGAGGTCTCGGATCAGGGACTCTTGTTCCTCGTATCCCTTGACCGATATCCTACAACCGCCGTCTCTCAGTCTGGCGGTGGTGGCTTCCATCATGCTGGCCTGAAGACCGCCAATTCCGACGGTCGAAGGCGTGCGGCAGCCTTGCGCGAGAAGCCCCTGGACATCGATCATTTCCGATCACCAACTAGACTTCGTCCTCGGTCATCTGGTCGAACGCATAGTTCTCCCACTTGCGCACGCCGAGGACTATCTCGAGCTCCTGCGGCGTGAGAAGGGGCTTGTCGTACATCGCGAAGTCGTCTATTGCGATGCGCGGGCAGGCAGTCGAGACGTACGCATCGAACCCGAGCGTCCTGAGCTTCTCGGGATCGAACTTGTCCATGAGTATCAAGGCGGCGTCCCTCTTCTTCCAGCGCAGGAGCTTCCTGAGCTCCTTGGCCCTCCTCATCCGTCTCTGCCCGCTCTTCTCGCCGACAATGATGCCAAAAACGCGCGCGTTCTGAGCCCTCTCAATCACCGCCGAGCGCTGCCTCAGCACCTTGTCCTTGACCTGATCCACTTCCCGCGGCTCCTCGAGGTTCGGGTCGAGAACGACGACCTTCTTGCCGGTCGCAAGGTGGACTCCCAGCGCATGGAACGTCCCGCTGCCGATCAGAAGGTAGCTGCCGACCTCCTTGGCTATCGAGGTGGCCGAAGTGAAGTTGCATCCGAGGACCTCTCCTGGATGCGCGATCCTGCTATCGCCCTCACCGACCTTCGCCTTCATCCCCACATTTTCGAGGCCCTCGAGGACCTCGTCCATGTCCTGCAGGTACGGGGACGTCGCGAGCACACCGACTGGTTCCTGCAGCAGCCCAATCGCCTTCTTCAGCTGATCCGTTATCGGGAGTCTGGACCTGGCAGCGACGAAGATGACCGGCTTGGTCGGCCTCAGGTAAGGGATTGGAGAGTGACCGATGTTCACGATAGCGTCCACCATGTCGAACAGCGAGTTCGGGACATCGCAAGCACCGAAGCAGGGCTCTGCGACGACCAGCACCTCGACTCCCGCTTTGTTCTCGATGTCCTCCGCCAGCTGATACGCTCTCTTCTTGAGGCCCTCCGGCACCTGCAGAGCGACCACTCGGGCCTTCAGCCTCTTTATCTCGGATATGGCGCTAGTCAAATCGACATCGAACATGCTTTTCGGACCTGTGTCCCTAGGCGAATCGCCGATTCCAGCGTGGACCGGATGGTAAAGACGGGAAGATGATAAAAACGCTTTGCGCGGACTGGTCCGTTTCAGGCAGCTGCGGCTCGTCCGCGCTCGACCTCTATATAGCACGGCGACGGCAGCTTCACAGCAGCACGCCTGAGAGCGAGCTTCGCGGTCACGAAATGCGCCTGCGTGGTCTCCAAGGACATTATCTCCTGATTCGCCGTGACTCTCGCGGCTGTCCCAACAGCCTTTCCGAAGGCATGTCTCATGCCGTCAGATATACGGTCTGCACCTGCCCCAGTCGCGATCTTGTTCTCGCGCAGGACATTGTGCGGATATACCCGAATCTTGAGATGATATCCGGTCTGGCCAATCTTCTTGGCGAGGTACCTGTTAGCCGAGATACGCGCAGCCTCAAGCGCGATGTGGCGGATCTGGCATTGCTCAGTAACATGAAGGGTCATCCTGACGGGGTAGTCGCCCTTGTTTCCGTGCTCGAACTGCGTGATTCGATTGCTGGGAACCCCTCCCATGTACTCTCTTCGACTGTATGCTTGACCCTTGATCTCCCTGTACATGCTCCCTGGCTTGCGAGACATCAGACCACCGGCTTGAATGGCTAGCTCAGATTTGTGGGGATACGGATAATCGTATTTAAAGCTCACTGAGTAGCCATTGGCCGCGCGGATGTGCCAGGAATCGGAGTCCAGTGCGGCCAACTATTATCTACGCTCATCCTATTGCGAAGTCGAATGGCGAGAAGACATCTCGGGAAGAGGGATGCGAAGAGCATTGCGGCCGACCGTATTGACGGGCTCTTCGAACTGGCAGAGGCAGAGGCACGCGCTGGAAAGCACCAGTGGGCGAAGAGATACGTGTCGCTCGCCCTCCGCATCGGGGAGAAGCACAAGGTCAGAGCAGGTCACAAGCGCGAGTACTGCCCCAGCTGCCACGCGTACTACATCCCCCCGATCAATGTCCGCTCGAGGACCGGCTCGGGAAAGATCATAATAACATGCCTGAGCTGTGGACACATCACCAGATTCCCACTCGGAAAAAGAGGACGGTGATTGGACGGACAAGAAGACCGTTCTGAGACTTAGGGTGATGGCGCAGAAGCTCAGGCCGACGCTCCACATAGGAAAGGACGGGGTTTCGGAGAGCGTGCTCGAAGAACTCGGACGACAGCTCAAGGCCGCCAAGTTGGTCAAGGTCCGCGTGCTCGGTTCTCTCGAAGGCGACCGCAGGGAGGTCGCCGCGGAAATCGCGAGACGGAGTTCGTCCACGCTCATCGACGTCAGGGGCTCGACCATCGTCCTGGCCAGGAACCGGGACGATGGCAGATGATGTTTTAAATACGCTCTAGATTATTGGCACGACCGAGGACGTGGTCACCTGCTCGACCCCAAGTTCATCAGGGAAAACGAAGGCATCGTGAGGAAATCCCTCCAGGACCGCGGCCATGACATCGCGATACTTGAGAGATTCCTGCAGCTAGACGGCAGGTGGAGAGCGCTCACTGAGGAGGGGAACGAGCTCCGGAAGAAACGGAACGAGGTCTCCGAACTCATACCGAAGATGTCGAAGGATGAGAGGCAGGGCAGGATTGCCGAGATGAAGGGGATTGCCGAGAGGATCAAGGCGATCGAGAGCGAGATGAAGACCATCGAGGCGGAGCGTGACGACGTCCTCCTCAACATGCCCAATGTCGTGGATCCCAGCGTGCCAGTGGGCGGTCCGGACGATGTCGTCATCGTCAAGCAGTGGGGGTCTCCTCGCAGGTTCGATTTCAAGCCGCTCCCTCACTGGGACATCGGGGAGAAACTGGACATCATCGATTTCGAGCGGGGGATCAAGGTAACCGGCGCCGGATTCTACGTTCTGAAAGGTGCGGGCGCGAGGCTGGAGAGGGCGCTGATAAGCTACATGCTGGACCTGCACCACGACCAAGGATACACCGAGCTATTCCCGCCCGTGGTCATCAACAAGAAGAGTTGCGTCGGCACGGGGCAGCTGCCGAAGATGAAGGACGACATGTATTGGATCGAGAGAGACGACCTCTACCTGAATCCGACTGCGGAGGTCCCCGTGACCAATCTCTACTCGGACGAGATACTGCCCAAGGAGAGGCTGCCGATCTATCACACCGCATACCTACCCTCGTTCAGACGCGAAGCGGGCAAGCACATCGAGACCAAGGGAATCGGCAGGGTCCACCAGTTCAACAAGGTGGAGCTTGTGAAGTTCGTCCTTCCGGAGACCTCGCTCCCGGAGCTGGAGACCCTCCTGTCTGATGCGGAAGCCGTCGTCCAGGGACTCAAACTGCCCTACCGCGTCAGGCTGCTCACGACAGGGGACACGGGATTCCACTCCTCGAAGACCTACGACATCGAGACGCATGCGCCTGGCATGGAGCAGTGGCTGGAGGTGTCCTCATGCAGCAACTTCAAGGACTTCCAGGCGCGACGTGCGATGATCAAGTTCCGGCGTGAGCCGCATCTGAAGAGCGAGTTCGTTCACACCCTCAACGGCTCGGGGATAGCCCTCCCGAGGACAATGATCAGCGTCCTTGAGAACTACCAGAACAAGGACGGCTCGGTCACCGTTCCCGAGGTTCTCAGGCCGTACATGAAGGGCCTGGACCTCATCAGTTGACCCCGGCCTGCCGCACGCCCTGGCTTACCAGGAATGATAATCACCCATGATTGCTGACTGAGACGGTATATATCCGCTCCTGCCAAATCCTAAGTCCACAGGCGTGCCGATATGACAGGGGACAAGGAGTTTGCGCTTTTGGTCGGCAGAGCGTTTCTGAGGGAGGTCGAGCGCGGCAACAAGGAATCCGCGGTCGCATTCGGGCGGGCGTTCCTGCTCTCGATCGGGGCCAAAGGCCCGACGGAGAACGTCAAGAGTCCGATGGCGAAGGGGAACGGCTACGACGACCTCGTGGTGGCCGAGAACTGATTTCCATACCCCTCAGGATTCGACGAACGCGTGGCCGCCGCGCTTGAGAGACAGCTTCAGGAGAGAGGGCGTGAATATCGCGGTCACAAGGCCCATGAACACGACGACGGAGTAGAGGTCGGCGTCTATGATGCCCGTAGTCAGGCCGTAGTACGCGATCACGAGCGCGATCTCGAGTCTGGGCATCATGCCGACCCCGACGGAGAACGAATCCCACCACGACATGCCCGTTAGTCTCGCGGGTATCCCGCACCCCACGATCTTTGTGACCACCGCCAACGCAGTCAGCGCGAGCCCGAACCCGATCTGGGCCCAGATTCCGGTTAGATTGACCGCGACCCCGAGCGAGACGAAGAAGATGGGGACGAACAGGGACTCGATGTACTGGGACCCCTTGCGGAGGCCGTCTCGCAGCGCGGACCCGGAGAAGGCCGTCCCCGCAACGAACGCCCCCACCAGGGCCGTGATCCCTATGGTCTCCGCGATGAACGAGTACAGGAACGCGATCGCCAAGGCCAGGACGAAGCCGCTCATGGGCAATTTCCGCCTGAACCCCGACACCTGGACGCTGAAGACCACTCGCGACAGCAGGTTCGCGCCGATCCAGGCCCCGAGGACTATGAAGAGCGCCGCCCCTATGATCAGGAGCGCGATCGCGCCCACGTCGACGGCGATCGGCCCCGTGGGCCCCGTGAGGCCCTTCGAGATGCTCAGGACCACCATCCCGAGGACGTCATCCACGACCGCCGCGCCGACTATCGCATAGGCCACGGGCGTGCCGATGAGACCGAGCTGCGATATGACGCTCGCCGTGATGGCGACACTGGTCGCGACCAGCGTGGCCCCTATGAATATCGCCTGCGGGCCGAAATTGAACGCGTCCGCCAGGAAGTATCCCGCGACCCAGGGCAGCAGCACCCCGCCGAAAGCCACGGATATCGATCGCGTCGTGTAGATGTCCTTCAGATCCAACTCGAGCCCTATCATGAACAGCAGGATGATCGCTCCGAGCTGGGCGAGCATGATTATCGATTCGGGAAGGCCGCTCTCGGTCTGCGCAGTTCCCGTCCCGACCGAGCCTATGATGCCCAGGATGCTAGGGCCGATCACGACCCCGACAACGATGTACCCTATGATCCGGGGCTGGCCGAAACGCGCGAAGACAAAGCTCGCGAAGATCGAGACCACTATGAGGAACGTGAGCTGGAACCAGACATCGCCTAGGTACGCTCCGAGTATGTCCGATAGAAAGCTGCTCATCTAGCTCGGGGTTCGCATGCATCGTGGACATTTATTGGTTTCGAACTAGCGCCCGTACAGGCGTCCCTTGAGGAGCCAGTAGTCGATATAGTCGCCCATCCTGTCGTTCGTGAGGAAGCCGGCTGCGAAGGTCCTCGGCACCTGTTCGAGGCACGCGCCGAAGGACACCTCCCACGTCCCCCAGTCCTTCCCCATCAGCTTGCCTATCGCGGGTATGTTCGGGGAGACTGAGATGGCGAGCGTGAAGCGCTGGTGTAGGTTCCCGACTGCCCCGAGGGCCCTGATCATCTTCGGCATGCCCACGAAGAATATCGCCTGGAAGCTGAGGTACAGTCCAGAGAAGAAGTCCTTGGGGAACGGGGGAACCGCGGCCGGATGGCTCGCCCTTCCGAGGTTCACGATTATCGTGGCGAGCGTCTGCACGATCCACCGGACGATGCTCTCGATCGCGTGGCCGGTGATGATGAACGAGAACCTGACTCCAGCCCCGATGCTCGCGCTGGCATCGTTGAGGGTCACCTCAAGGAAGAACGTGACCGACTGGATGATCTCCGAGATGATCGACAGGAGGTTGTCGATGAAGTGGCCCAGCACGCGCTTGCAGAAGGTGACCAGGAAGTCCAAGGAAGCCGTGACCTCCTGCAGCTGGGTCTCGACGAAGGCTTCCTTGAAGGCCTCGAAGAGGGCCTTGACGATGAAGTCTGAGGTCGCGAGGAGTATGGGAACGCCGTTCGACCCTCCAGGGGACCCGGCCTCGAACACCCATCTTGGACCTCCGTCCCAGTTGCGCTGGTTCGTACGCGCGTCGTTTCCCGTGTCCCGCATGACTGGGGTGACGTCCACCGGGACTCCTGCGGCGTCGAGAAGGATGATCGAGTCGCCGTCGGTGAACGGGTCATCGTCGTCCCCGTTGTCGATGGAGGTCTCGGGGAAGTAGAAGGTCGCGATGCCGTTGGGCGCAATCGTCCCGTGGATGGAGAGGGCCTCGTTCTTGCCGTGCATCGTCGCTATCATCCAGCCGTCCACGCACTTCGCGGTCCCGAGAGGATTGTAGAGTTCCACCCACTCCTTCCCCGAGTCGCTTCCGGCAGGGTTCGATTCGAACTCGTTGACGACCACGTCGGACGGGAATGGAGGCGAGAACTTCAGGTTCAACCCGGCCTCCACGGAGGCGGTGAGGCCCAGCGTGGGGAGGGGTATGTTCGACAGCATCGCCCCTATGCCCGGTATGTCGGCCGTGCTCACCCTCGCCCTGGAGTAAGGCTCGACCTCCGGGATGAGGAGGTCCATGGCCCACGCCTTCCCCGTGCAGTGCACCTCCACCAGCCTACGGAGGACCTTCATCAGAGGGTCGACCAGGACTTCGATCTTCGCGCGGCTGAGAACGACCGTGCCGTTCGCCAGGATGTCGTAGCTGCCGTCCGAGAAGCGCGCGACGCGTATGCCGAAGGACATCGACGGCCCGAGCCTGTCCGTGCAGAAGATGACGCGCAGCATGTCCGTGCCGTGCCGGTACAGGAGATCCGGGAGATTGGTCTGGATTATGACGAGGAACCCGTGCATCGACACCCTCACCTCCACGCGTCCGGTCAGGTCGATGAACGCCTTCACCGCCTTCGCCAACACCGAGTTCGCGATCTTCTGCACGTATTCCTGGAGCGTCTCGACGATCGTCTGCATGGCCTGCGAGAGGACCTTGACAACCCTGGTGGCGAAGCTCGTGAATGCATCGAACGCGTCCTGCAGGAACCTGAAGATCCGCTCGAGCCCGTCCTTTATCCATCCGACGTATGGCTCGATCTTCTCCCAGACGAACTGGAGGAACCTCCGTGCGACGTCCAGCGAGTCCTTCAGAAACGTGTTGGTCGGACTGTACTGAACGCCATTGAGAGCCCAGGACGAATGAACGACCACTGGTATCGAGAAGTTCATGCGGATCGTCCGGTTGGATACGGCCTCGGCATCACCAGAGATCGTCGCTTGGATCCCCGAGTCGGCGACGGACGCGTCTATCTCGACGAGCCCGACGACCGAGACCACCCACTGGGTAGCGTACGGTGTCGCCGAGCAGTTCGTCAAGGACGTCAGGTGCATGTTCGGATATTCCGAGGTGGAGCCTTCGAAATCCCAGGGGCGCTGCACCTGGACGAGGATGTTCCCGGTGGGGAACATGTTGCGCATTGTCGAATAGCCGGCCTCGGGATCGAAAGGAACGATCTGCAGCGGCGGTAGCCCGTCAGGCACGGTGACGCCCAGGGACTCCGTCTGTAGGCAGCCCCTCTCTTCGGCAGTCGAACGTTCTCCGTCCCAGAACTCGAACGGGTTCTCGAGGTCCACGTACACGGAGGACAGATGGCCCGATAGGTCCCGCTGCGCGATGATGGCGCGGGAGAACTGTTCGAGGCCGTCCTCGAGAACGTTCCGCAGGCCGGGGAATCCGCCGCAACCAATGAGCACGAACCTGGCGACCGAGTCTACCAAAGGCCCCGCGAAGCCGTCATCCGCAGATGTCACCGACTGGTTCACGGTGTTGACCAGTGACATCAACCGCAGCCTGAAGCCTTCAAGCAGCGAACTCTCCGCGGCCTCTCCGACGCCCCACGAGTCGTCGGACCTCACGTCGTCTAGCAGAATCGGCGAGAGCTGCTGCTCGACAGGGACGACCAAGTCGGGTATGTAGGCATACCTCGCCGAAACCGCGAGCGTGGAGGCGATGTCCGCCATCACGCCGTCTCCCACGGAGGAGGCCATCAATGAGGCCCCGCGCTCCTCGACGAAGGCGCCGAACTCGCGCGCCAGCAGATACTGTGAGGTGAACAAGGGAAAGTTCTTCCCGATTCGAGAAAGAGATGACTCATCGATGACGATTGAGACCCTTCCAGAGTTCATGGAGAGCGAGGTGAAGAGGTCCTCGCCATCAGTTGGGTCCACGACGATTGGCTTGCCGTCGAGACGGGCGCAGCCCGCGATGTCGAACGCGAGCCTCGCGACGACGTCCGACAGCTGCGACTGGAACCCTCGCTGACAATCCTTGTAGGCGGGATACAGGTCGGCCCAGAGGTCCGACGACAACACGTTGAACGCCGGCACGTCGACGGGCGCTGTGACGTTTCCGACCCACACCGGGAAGAGATCTCCAGAGGCGTTCTGGACGAAGTACTTCCTCTCCGGAATCCGAAGGAAGAAGTCGACGAGGGACGAGTAGAACACGCAGTAGGCTTCCGCATCCTCACCGGTCGAGGAAACGCATTTCGATATCCACGATGTCACAGCCTCCTTCGCTTTGTCTTCTCCGGTGAAGAACGACACGATGGATTGTAGCGAGTCCGCGAGGAAGCCTGCATAGTCCTGAGCGAAATCGGCGGCCCCGAGCCAGCCGAGGTACTCCATCAACTTGACCGCCATCTGGTCCGCGATGCCGTAGATCGATTGCGCAAGGATCATGGTGGCGTTGATGCGTGCGTCCGTCCTGCCTATGAACCAGAGGAACAGCTCGGCCGGGTCGAGGCATCTTCCCGAGGAGCCGAGCAACGCGACGATCCCGGGGGCGGCGGAATCGCAAAGCGTCATCACTTCACGGGCGAACTCGTCGTCGACGGCGCGGAACAGCTTCGCCTGCTCGATCAGGAGCGCGACCGCGACCGCCCGGTAAGCGTCCTCCTCGGTGAGGATGTCCGCCGTGTCCAGGCCCCCCGAATACAGCGGCCGTCCATAGCCATCCAGCACGCGCAGCTGACAGAGGGTGACGAGCATGTACTCCACGAGCTTCCCGATGTCGTTGTACTCGCCGTCGGAGGCTGTCTCGAAAGCCCGCAGTTTCGATTCGATCAACGGGAGCGCTGAGATCACGGGCCTCTCAAACGAACCCTCGCGCGAGAAGGATACCTTCTTCTCAAAAACCCGGACCGTGAAATTGCCGACGGCGACGTAGTAAGGATCGGCCGTCGTCTCAGCGAGTACATCGACACAGGCCGCAGGGATCCTGTCGTACTGCATGCTCGACCCGTTCAGGTCCAGCGTAGTCTGGGTCACGTTGTCCGATGGGACGAGGTCCATCGTGCGCTTCTCGACGAAGCACAGGCCCGAGGTCAGGTTGCCGACCTCGATCGTGAACCCCCCATCCATGCGGGGGAACGAATCGGATACGTAGCTCAGCATATCAGCCTCGAATTCGTCCGATATCCTGCTCTCGTTAAGGGGGAACTCGGACCACGACGACACCAGCGAGTAGGCCCTGGATGCGGCGCAGATGCCCAGTTCCCTTTCCACGGCCTGTATCGCGGCCTCCATCGCATCGAGGATCTCCTTGTCTTTCTTGTCGCGCATCTGGTCGAGCTCTTTCTTGCCGAGGTACGCCCCGGTCATTCCAGAGGCGACCAAGATGACGACGGCGATGACCGCGAACGACACTTGTGCGTGATTTTCATCCGCAAGCCTAGCCCCGCGGCCGAGTCCCGACCCGATGCGAGTCCCGTCGAAACACATTGCCGATCCCGCACATCCCAGCCTATTCCAGCGGGTATATGATTACAGCTACACGCAGCGTAACTGAAGCGGATGTCCGCGTGACTTCGTCCTATATCAGCATTATATATCGAAAAGGACATTCAATCAAGCGGATGGGATGCATTGGAGACTGAGAGGGCTCTCCTTCTGATATTCGTAGCCTTCCTCTCCGCCAAACTTGGCGGAGAGGTCATGGAGAGAGTGAAGCTCCCGGCCGTGACCGGCGAGCTCATCGCAGGCATCATACTCGGTCCCACCCTGCTCAACGTCATCACCGGCTCAGACGGGTTCCTAGACGTCCTCGCCCAGCTCGGCGCCACATTCCTGCTGTTCACGGTCGGGATGGAGACGAAGCTGTCGGAGATGAAGAAGGTCGGGATGGTGGCATTCTCCGTCGCCCTGCTCGGCGTAATAACCCCCTTCATCCTGGGATACTACGTCTCCATACTCCTGTTCGCCTCGTCTCTCGAGGCCATGTTCGTCGCGACCGCCCTGGTCGCCACCAGCGTAGGGATCACGGCCAGGATCCTGGACGACATGGGCATGATCAACTCCATCGAGGCGAAGATAATACTCGGCGCAGCCGTCGTGGACGACATCCTGGGGATGATCGTCCTGACGCTCGTGAGCGGCGCGGCGATGGGAAACCTGACCGTGCTCAGCGTGGCCATCGTCATCGCGGAGGCCGTGTGCTTCGTGGCTATCGTCACCATAATCGGGACGAGGGTCGTGAAGTACGCCTCGGGGAAGCGGGAGGTCCGCCTCGACCGGATCCCCAACGGGTCGTGGTCAATCCACTACTCGACGAGGGCCTTCAGGCGGGACAGCTGGTTCGACAAGCTCGTCCAGAAGCAGGCCCCCTTCGTCATCATACTGCTTGTTGTTTTCGGGCTCTCAGCGCTCGCATCGTTCATCGGCCTCGCTGCCATCGTCGGTGCATTCTTCGCCGGACTGATCTTCTCCGACACAAAGGAGACCTACGAGCTGGAGCAGAAGTTCGAGCCGTTGAACGTCCTCCTGGTCCCGTTCTTCTTCGTCGTGATGGGCGCCAAGGTGGACATGGTGAACTTCGCCGGGGTCATCCCTGTGGCTATCGTCATATCCGTGGTGGCGATTCTTGGCAAGCTGATCGGATGTTCGATTGGGGCCGCGTCCCGCGGCGAGAGGACGGCCATGATTGTGGGCGCCGGCATGGTTCCGCGGGGAGAGGTCGGCATCGTGGTGGCTATGATCGGCCTCGGCATGGGCACCATCGAGCCGGACGTCTACTCGATCATCGTATTGGTGTCGATAGTGACGACCATATACGCGCCGTTCCTCATCAAGACGGTCATCAAGGCGGAGACGAAGAGCGCGCTCGCCTCGGCGAAGTTCACTCCCGACTCTCGCCCATGATCCTCAGGAAGTCCTCCAGGTGTTTCGACAGGGCCTCGTTGTCGGTGTAGCCGCAAGCGGACAGGTCAGGCGCCGCGAGGAGCGCGGTCTTTCCGTCGCTGATGACGTCCGTCGCGATGAGCGACTTCCGCCTGATCACGGTCACGCCCTTGGGCGCCTTCACGAACGGGCTCGTGATCACGGTGATCCTGACGCCCCTCGAGATCGCGTTCGAGAACTTCCTGTCGAGGGGCGCATGGATCTTCGAGATGGTGGGGGTCGACATCACGAAGTTCCTCTCGGACTTGTCAATCATCTCACCGATCTTCTCCAGGACCCTCGCCTTTCCCATGATGGTGTATACCAGCTGGGGGACCCCCCTCTGAGAGAGCAGGTCGCGGTAGTGGCCCACCTTGGAGAACGCCCGCTCGGTATCGGAGATGAGCCTTTTCGAGACCTCGGACGGGTCCTCCGCGTAAAATGACCTGGGCCTTCCCTGCTTCTGCTTCACGAACCCCTTCTGCTCGAGGGATTCCATCGTCTTGTAGGCGGATGTTCGCGGAATCTGTGCAATCTCAGCTACAAATGTGGCCGAAGACGTGCCAAGTGCGACGAGGGCGACGTAGGCCCTCGACTCGTACACGGACAGCCCGAATCTCCCGAGGAGGCCAGATACCTCCTCGTAGTCCTTCATCAAGGCATCAAGGTCACCGCCGAGCTGCGCGACCGCGCCCTTCAAGTCCATATGTAGCGCCAATGACTACATAAGATTTAAATGATTGCCAAGGGATGCTCTCCGGGGACGAGAAAGCATGCTGACCAAGCGAAGCGCTGTGCCAAAGGGTCTCCCGAGAAAGACCGAGAGCCTCTGTCCTGAGTGCCTCTCCATCATCGAGGCGACCATCCGCGAAGAGAACGGCAAGGTCGTGATTGAGAAGTCGTGCGCGAAACACGGCAGTTTCAAAGACGTGGTGTGGTCCGACGCCGAGATGTACAAGAAGGCCGAGAAGTGGGCCAAGGACGGAGTGGGCGTCCTGAACCCCGCAATCAAGAAGGCGAAGCAATGCCCGTTCGACTGCGGGCTCTGCGACCTCCACCTGAGCCACACGGGGCTCGCGAACGTCGACCTGACGAACCGGTGCAACCTGAAGTGCCCCATATGCTTCGCGAATGCGAACTCCGCAGGATACGTATTCGAGCCGGACTTCGACACCGTCGTCAAGATGCTCAAGCTCCTCCGCGACGAGAAGCCCGTTCCCACGCCGGCGGTCCAGTTCTCCGGTGGGGAACCGACCATCTGCCCGAACTTCCTCGAGATCATTGCGGCCGCGAAGACCCTCGGGTTCGCCCAGATCCAGGTGGCGACGAACGGGATCAAGTTCGCCGAGAGCCTGGAGTTCTGCCAGAAGGCAAGCGACGCAGGATTGAACACCGTCTATCTCCAGTTCGACGGCCTCCGCCCAGAGATATACAAGCGGGCGAGGGGACGCGACCTTCTCGCCGTCAAGCAGAAGGTCGTCGAGAACTTCAGACACGTCGCGCATCACTCGTCCATCGTGTTCGTCCCGACCATCGTCAAGGGCCTGAACGACGACCAGGTGTGGCCCATCTTGAGGTACGCCTTGGAGAACATGGACGTGGTCCGAGGGGTCAACTTCCAGCCCGTCTCGTTCACTGGGCGCATCAGCAACGAGGACCTCGCTCAGGGGAGATACACCCTGCCTGACCTGGCCAAGGACATGGAGAGGCAATCGGGAGGCAAGATCAAGGCCTCGGACTGGTACCCGGTCCCCGCAGTCTCCGCAATCTCGGAGCTCTGGGTCGCGCTGTTCGGCGACCCGAAGATCACTCTCACCACGCACGCCCACTGCGGTATCGCGACCTACATGTACGTGAAGGACCCGGACAACGTCGTGCCCATCACCAGGTTCGTGGATGTCGACAACCTCTTCGACGAGCTGCACGAGCTGGCATCGAAGGCCGACGGGAAGAGGGTGAAGCTGCCCTCGAAGATCAAGGCGTTCGGCCTGCTGAGGAAGTACCTGAAGAAGGACGAGCTCCCGGAAGGGGTTTCCTCTGTGGACTTCCTGAGGTCGCTCCAAGGGGTGCTCTCGGAGGAGACCAAGAGCGAGCTGGCGAAGTTCAGCTGGAGGATGATGTTCGTGGGCGCGATGCACTTCATGGACGCGTACAACTACGACATCGAGCGCGTCAAGAGGTGCATGATACACTATACGACGCCAGACGGCAGGATCATACCTTTCTGCGCCTACAACTCGGGACCGGTCTACAGGACCGAGGTCGAGAAGCGCTTCTCGATCCCCCTTGACGAATGGCGGAAGAGGCACGGGGACGAATTCACGTGAGGCGATTGCCATGATGAAGGAACTTGACGAGCTTCAGGCGGACGTGACCAGGTGCATGCACTGCGGGGCATGCGTCGGCTCATGTCCGGTGAACGCGATATATCTGAACGAGGTCGTGCTCGAATTCAACAGTGACTGCACCCTCTGCAAGAGGTGCATCAAGGTCTGTCCAGTCGGCGCGATAAGGATGATAGGGGGTAAGTGACATGACGGACTATGACGTCGTGGTCGTCGGGGCCGGGCCCGCCGGGTCGATCACGGCCAAGTTCGCGGCCAAGAACGGCGCCCGCGTCCTTATGATCGAGAAGCGCCAGGAGATCGGCTCGCCCGTCCGGTGCGGCGAGGGGATCTCCAGGAGCTGGCTCGAAGGCGTGGGGATCGCCCTCGACGCGAAGAGCATCTCGCGGCAGGTCAAGGGGGCCGTCATCGTGTCTCCGAACGGGTCCAAGTTCTACCTGTCCGAGAAGATGGCCGGCAACGAGGTCGGGATCGTCATCGACCGCGTGTTCTTCGACAAGCTCCTGGCCCACGACGCGGTCAAGGCAGGAGCGGACCTCACGCTGAAGACCTCCGCCGTCAAGCTTCTCAAGAGCGGCAACAAGGTGACGGGCGTCAGAGTCAAGTCGTTCGGCGAGACCCGGGACATAAAGGCCGGATGCGTGGTCGGGGCCGACGGATACGAATCGCAGGTGGGGCGTTGGGCGGGGATCAACACGGTCCTGACGCCCAGGGACATCACGAGCTGCTTCCAGTACAGGCTGACGAACATCAGCCACGACGCCGACTGCTGCGAGTTCATCCTCGGGAGCTCGGCGCCTGGCGGCTACATCTGGATCTTTCCCAAGAACGAGGACACGGCCAACGTGGGCATCGGTATGCAGCTCTCGAAGCTCAAGGACCCGGGCGACGTCAAGAAGTACCTGGACAGGTACATCCACAAGGACGCTCGGCTCAGGAAGGGGAAGCCCCTTGAGCTCGTCAGCGGGGCCGTCTCGATATGCGCGCCGATCGACAAGACAATCGGCGACGGCATCCTCCTGGTGGGGGACGCGGCCCGGCAGATCGACCCTATCACTGGCGGGGGCATCTCGAACAGCTGCAAGGCGGGCAAGATCGCCGGGGAGGTGCTCGGGAAGGCGGCGAAGGAGAAGGACTTCTCGGAGAAGTCCCTCCAGAGATACGAGAGAGGGTGGCGGGACCTCATGGAGGACCATCTCTACCGGAACTGGATGGCGAAGGAGAAGCTGGTGACTCTGAAAGACGACACCTTCGACAAGATCATCTCGACCCTGAACGAGGTCGGCGTAGAGAAGATGTCCACCTATGCCATCCTAAAGGCGATCGAACAGCGGCACCCTGACCTGGTCAGAGAGTTCGCGGAATTCCTATAAAGGCGGCATTCGTATTCCGCGGACGGGCCCGCAGGATCGAGGAAGAGATGGTGATGCTCGAGAGATTCGGTTCGAACAGGAGGGCGGTGGCAATCACAGCTCTGCTGGTAGTCGCGCTCGCGGCGTTCGTCCGGCTCTACAACATCGACTGGGCATTCTCCACCAACGGAATCGACGAAGGCATAATGCTGGAGCGGGCCAAGATGGTCGAGCTGGGGTTCCAACCCTACGGAACGCTGCCGCTGGACCAGGCCCCGCTCGCGATTCTCCTGGGAGGAGACCTGTGGGGGAACGTCACTCTGCTCCGGGTCTTCGTCGCGACCGTGTCGGTCGTCGCGGTCCTCGCCTGCATGGAGTCCGCAAGGAGGATAAAGGGCAACGTGGCGATGCTCGTCACGGGCGCCCTGCTGGCTCTCGACTTCACCCTCGTCAGGGAGAGCCGCCTCTTCTCGCTCAACAGCCTCTCGAGCTCCGTTCTGGCAGTCTCGATACTCTTCTTCGTGCTCTACCTGCAGAAGAAGTCGCGCCTGAGCCTCGCAGCAGCCGGCCTTCTCGTGGGCATCGCCACCTCGGTCAAGCTGTTCGGCGTCCTAGGATTCGCTGGCATGGCGCTGTTCATGGTGATCGGGATGGCCCGCGAGAGGTCGAGCAGGAGGAGAGTGTCCGCAGACCTCACGCTACTGGCGGTCGCGGCCATCTTGCCGGTGGTCGCCCTGATGCTGTACCTCGGCCCGTCGGCAATGATACAGGGGATGCTCTTCGACCAGGGGCATCGGGCCTTCGAGCCCGTCCAGAAGCTAGGTTTCCTTCCGTACCTCGGCACGAACGCCGCGTACGCCATGCCCCTGATCGTCTTCAGGAGATTGTGGAAGGGCACGCCCGAGATCAAGTTCCTGTTGTGCCTCTCGGTGGTCATAATCGCGTTCATGCTGGTGCAGCCTCTGATGTACTATCACCACCTTGTCATGCTCAGCCCCCCGCTCTCGATCCTCGCCGGGGTCTTCGTAGTCAGTCTTCCTCAACTGAGAAAAGAGCGCCCTGAGCGCTCTGTCATCCTTTCCAGAAGCGGAAAAGGGACCAGCATCTGGGGCCTCTCCGAGGTGGCCATGGCCGCCGGGCTCCTCATCTCGGCAGGGCTCATCGGGTACGGCCTCGCGGCGCAAGGAGAGCCGACGCAACAGGTGGCCGCCGAGAAGATCGCCGAGATCACGGGCCCCAGCGACTATGTCGTGAGCGGCGACCCCCTCATAACGGCATATGCGAACCGGCCGACGCCCCCGTCCCTGATCAACGTGGCCTACTCCCAGTACCCAGACATAAGCACGGACGAGGTGGAGAACGGCATCGTCGACAACGGCGTCAAGGTAGTCGTGCTCGCCTACCGCCTGAACTCGATGAGCGGCCTCGCGGAGTTCCTCGACTCACACGGGTACACCGAGGTGTCCCGCGACTTCTTCGGGTACGGGGACGGCATCGCGATATACACCTTCAACAGGGCGATCGAGCCCTTCAGCTTCTTCGTCAGGGACGACGTGGTGAGCTCATTCGGGCTCCCTGCGGCGCCGTGACAGTCTCTCGCGCATGTGCTTCGTGTCCGCCCTGAACGTCCATAGGGAGTTCGCGAAGAAGTTGAAGATGCTGACGACGAAGATGGCGATCAGGTTCGCGACCACGAGATAGATGCTGGCCCTGTCCTCGCGTATCCCGAGTGCCGGCATCGCACCCTCCACGATCCCCTTCAGGATGGCCAGGTTGAGCAGGAGGCCGCAGACGCTGACCAACAGGAACTGCACGTACTGGCCCGAGATGGCCTGTCTCGACCTGAAGGTCCAGTGCCGGTTCATCAGGTAGTTTGTCGTGCTCGCCACGCAGAACCCCAGCACGGCCGCCCACAGGTAATAGACCGAGAACCCTTCCTTCGCCACCCAGAGCACGCCGGTGTTTATCAGCGCCCCGACCCCGCCGATCGCGGAGAACTTCAGGTACTTCGAGAGCCAGGGCTTCTTGTGCTCGTAGAGCATGATGGCATGATCCAGGTACTTGAGGACCTCGACCCCGCCCAGCTTGCTCTTCCCCGCCTTCCTGTTGGCGAAATGGATCGGGACCTCGACGACCCTTTCGTAGCGGCCCTTGACGAGTATCTCGAGTCCGATCTTGTAGCCAACTGGATTGAGCGAGACCCCCTCGATGACCGACTTCTTCAGAGCGATGAAGCCGGACATCGGGTCCTTCACCTTCGTCAGGCCTCGCGCCAGCAGGGTGGCGCTCTTCGACACGAACCTGCGCGTGAACGGCCAGTTCTCCACACTGCCCCCCTCGACGTACCTGCTGCCGATGACGACCTGGGCCCGTCCGGAGGATATCTTCTCAACCATCTCCGGGATCTTCTCGGGGGGATGGCTCAGGTCCGCGTCCATGATGACGATGACGTCTCCCGTCGCAACCTTCACACCCTCGAGCACCGCAGAGGAGAGCCCGAGCTTGCCCGAGCGATGGACGACCTTGAGATTGCTCCCTTTCGCGAGCTCCTCGGCGTGTGCGCCCGTCCCATCCGGGCTGTTGTCGTCGACGATGACCATCTCGACCTCGAGGGAGCTGCTCGCGCACGCGAGGGAGACCCTCTTCACGAGCTCGTCGAGGTTGTCATTCTCATTGTACGTGGGGACGATCACTGAGATCGTGCGAGCTCACCCCTAGCCTTCGCCCTCCGCTTGTAGAGAAGCGATGTGATGATGCTGGCGCTGAGGAGCACTGCGACCACTCCGAGGGAGACGTACAGCGCCACCTCCTCCCTGAGATTGTCGAAGCTCAACCACGATATCGTAACGATCACCGCGGTCTTGGCGAGTCCGCTGACTGCCAAGTATGTGACCGACTTCTTCAGATTCCAGCCGCAGGCCGCGACGAAAGCCCCCGTATAAGGTATGATGGGGGCGAACCTGTTCAGGATCAGCAGCCGTTCGTCCTTGACGATCAAGAACTGCGTGTACCTCCGCATGGTCTTCTGGATCCAGTTCGGCAGCCTCGCGATCCGGACAAGCGAGTAGAGAGTCAAGTTGCCGGCAAGCCCGGCCAGCGTCGCAATGACGACGAGCTCCACCCCCCATCCGAACGAATCCGCGTGAGCGCCGAATATCATCACGGTCCAGATCTCCGGCAGAGTCGGAAACGCCGTCCCATCTATCCATATTATGATCGAGATGGCGAGGAGCATGCCCACGTCGCCGAGGTCTGCAAACGCGGCGAGGATGTCATTGCCAATCATGTCAGCACCTCGCCCCTGACGAGCCTCTCGTACAGATCCTTCAGGGCGAGCGCGGTCTTTCTGATGTCGTTCTGCTCTGCCAGCTCGCCCGCGCCTCTCACAAGGGCAGACCGCTCCCTGCCGTCGCCCAGTACCCTCGTCAGCATCTCGAAGAAATCGTCCTCGCTCCTGGCCTTGAGGCAATGGACGCCGTCCTTGACCCACTCGTCGAAGACAGGTATGTCGCGGATGATGAGCGGGCACCCGCAACTCGCGGCCTCGAGCATGACGTTCCCGTAGCTCTCTGCCCTCGTGGGGAAGACAAACGCGTCCGCAGCGGAGTACACGCCAACTATCTGATCGAACGGCACGTGTCCTGGGAAGAGAACGCTGCCCGTGGGGGTCTCGTCCAACGCGTCCTGAAGCAGTGCTTCTGATTCACCAACCCAGACGAACTTCACGTCTTCCCTGTCGGAGAATCTTCCTGCAAGCCTCACGAACGTGTCGACGCCCTTCCGCGGGATCCGCAACCCCACGCTGAGCACCAGCTTGTCGGAATCTCGGACCCCCCATTTCCGTCTGAATTCCTGGCCAAGTGCGGCATTCCTTGTGAATGCCGAGCGGTTTATCCCATTTGGAATCACCCTGAACGGGCCCTTCACGCCGTCCTTCGCGAGCGATTTCGCGACGTACGGGGTCGCGCCCACGACAACCGTGCCCATGTTGTAGAATCTCCTGGAATAGGCACGCACGATAGGATAGGCCAGGTTCCCTCCGATGAACCCCCCCTTTACCAGCTCCGGGAGGTGCCTTCCGTGAACGACCAGAGGTCTGCCGGACCTCCTCCTCCTCATCGCCCATAGGAACGAATCAGGCAGAGGGCTGTGAATGTGGAGTACGTCGTAGTCGGCCTTCGGGTCGTTCATGACGACTTCGCATCCTATCTTCCTCAACTCCTCGGCGACGAAGGGCACGTTGGTCCCCATCCCCCCCGGGTTCTTGAACGGGATGATGCGCTGATACTTCTCAAGTTCAGTGAGCATGCAGACCGATACCATGAGAACAGTCCCTTCCGCCCTGGCCGCGCCCCAATCCAGCTGTCCCGCACGCATGAGCCTTACGGGTATATAGTTAATGTCCTCGGACCTTCAGCATGGGCCCTGAGCCCCTTGCGTCAAGCGCGTGTCCAGACCGGCTGCCCGTCCTTGATCACGGTCATGCACAGGTTAGTCCCGAAGCGGTACGGTATGTGAGCGTGGGTCGGGACGTCGAGCACTATGATATCGGCCCTCTTCCCCCGCTCGATCGACCCGATGCGCTTCTCCATGCCGAGTGCGGCAGCAGCATTGATGGTCGCAGCCGTGACGGCCTCAGCCGGGGTCATCCTCATCTTGTGGCATGCGAGGCTGATCGTGAACTGCATCGATTCGTTCCAGCAATTCGGGTTGAGGTCGGTGCCCAGCGCGATGGGGACACCCAGGTCGATGAGCCTCCTGCCGTCGGCATATTCCTTGGACATAGACGAATAGGGCGTCCCGGGGAGAAGGACTCCGCAGACGTCCTTTCTCGCCATTGCGACGATGCCGTCGTCGGTCGTCCTCATGAGGTGGTCGGCGGATATCGCGCCGACCTCCGCAGCCAGTTCGGCTCCTCCGGACGGCTTGAACTCGTCGGCGTGCACCTTGGGTCTCATTCCCAGCCGCTTGGCCTCGAGCAGGACGCGCCTTGACTGCTCTACCGAGAAGACGCCCTTCTCGCAGAACACGTCGCAGAACTCCGCGAGCCTTCTTCGCGCGACCTTCGGGAGCATCTCTCCGACGACGAAGTCCACGTAGTCATCAGACCTACCCGCGTACTCGGGTGGCACGGCGTGAGCGCCCAGATATGTCGGGACGACGGTGGCGTCCATCGACTTGCCGAGCTTCTGGACGGTTTCCAGGATCCTGATCTCGACGTCGGAGTCCAGGCCGTATCCGGACTTGGCCTCGACTGTCGTAGATCCGTGCGCAATCATCGATTTCAGCCGGCGAGCAGACTGGTGATATAGGTCGTCGGCCGAGGCGCGCCTCGTGTCTTTGACCGTCCTGAGTATCCCGCCGCCCTCGCGCAGGATCTCCATGTAGCTCTTGCCCTTGGCCTTGAGCTCCAGCTCGAACTCCCTGGAGCCCGCATAGACGAGATGCGTGTGGCAGTCAACGAAGCCCGGCATGACCGTCTTCCCCTGAGCGTCGACCCTCTCGAACCGGGAGCTCCCGTGCTCCCTCAGAATCGAGTCTGTGCGTCCCACGTCGACGATGACCCCGTCTTCGACGAGGACCGCACCGTCCCTCACCGCCGAGATCTCGGACATCTCGGCCCTGGTCCTGGACCTCTTCGGGCCCTTCAGGGTGACCAGCTCGTTTGCGTGGACGATGAGGAGTCCTTCCGGCATCTTCGATCTCCGTGTCGTATCCGTCATTCAGGCAATAAACGAATCGCAGTACTCAATGCGACCTCCTCCCCAGTAGCTCATGGGCCACGTACTCGTATGTGTCGCGCGTGCCGATGAGCGCCCGGAAGTACTTGTAGTCGGAAGCGTCGAGCTCGCCGATGACGTACGAGACGAGCGTGTAGACGAAGAAGCCGACGACGGCCAACACGACGAGGCCGATCCAGTCGACGGTCGGTATGAAGAACCACTTCACCGAGTACATCGCCCCTATCATCACGACCGCGCTGACCAGGTGCTTGAAGGAGCGCGAGTTAGGGGTTATCTTCGCCGTATGCCAGACCATGTACCTCAGGACGAAGAAGTAGTACACGGAAGTGATTAGGAGTGCGAGGGCTGCGCCCTGGCCCTTCATGCCGAATGTCGGGATGCCGAAGAGTCCCGCCGGGACCAGGACCAGCAGAAGGACGAGCTGAAGCACCACGCCGCCGAGACCGACCAGGAAGAGGGTGCCCGGCTTGCCCACCCCCGCGATCGCTGACCGGAGCGGCAGGACGAGCGCGACGAGGGTGCTGCTGATGACGAGGAGGTCCATCGTGCGGACCGCCTTGGCGAAGGCGTCAGTGAGGAAGACCTTGAGTATGTCGGTCCCCCAGAGGAGATAGAATGCGGCGATGGGGATCACGATCAGCGAGACGTAGCGTTCGGCCTGATTGACTATGTCCCATCCAGCGGCCAGGTCCTTCCTGGTGAAGTAGGTCGTCACGGATGGCAGTATCATCGTCGCCATTGCCAGCGAGAAGACGCCGACGAATATGGCCATCCTCTGGACGCCAAAGTAGAGGCCCACTTCGTTGGCGCCGAAGAAGTAGCCTACGACGGTCTTGTCGAGATAGAGGTCGAGTATCAAGATCATCGACACGAAGAACACAGGGGTGAGGGACCGCACATACTTCCGTACGATCTGCCTGTCTGGGAGCGAGAGCCTGACCCGTGAGAGCAGAAGCAGGACGAGGACCGTCGATGCTATGATGCCAGCTGCGTACGACCCTGCGAGCAGGACCGGCGCCTGGGGAGAACTGCTCGTGTAGTTCGCCGCGACGTACACGATGAAGGAGACGCGCACAACCTGCTCCAGAAGCGCAGGGATCTGGGCCTTCGCCACTGAGCCGAGCGCGTCGAAGGTGTGAGTCGCGATCTGGCTTATCCCCAGGAGGACGAAGTAGAGGAGGAAGATGAATAGGGAGTCGGCCATTGCAGCCGTCTCCGGCATTTCACCGTCCAGAAAGCCGTGCGTCCACAGCTCGATTATCAGGACGGTGACTCCGGCGAAGATGAGGAGAAGAAAGAGCTTGATCAGGGCATAGGCCCCGATGCATTTGCCAAGGTCCTCGCCGCGGTTGATCTGGGTGGCGTGAACGGAGCCAACACCGAAGTCCGAGAGGAAGCTCAGCAGCCCGATACCGGCTATCGAGAAGCCTAGTATGCCCATGATGTTCGGGCCCATCTGTTTCGCGATGAACACGAGGGCCATCGTGCTGAGTATGGCTCCGAAGACCCCGTTCACTATGGAAACGGCGGCCTTGGGGCTCATGAACCGCTGTTCTTTCCCAGCCCCTTCAACGCCCTCTTCGGGCATCATCCCTTAAGATATGGTACGCCATATAAATCTGCTGGTATGGCCCATCAGAGGGTCCTGGCGAGGTCCCTTACGATGTCGAGTCCCTTGGCTATGTTCTCCCTTGAATTGGCATACGAGAATCTGAGGTGCCGCTCTCCGAGACTGCCGAATGCGGATCCGGGAGCGCAGATGACCCCTTTCTTGAGGATCTTCTGAGCGAAATCCTCCGAGGGGATCTTCTGGTCGTACTCAGGAAAGACATAGAATGCTCCGGTCACGGGGGGCGTATGGAAGGTCGGGATCTCGGACAGTTTTTTCATGGCTATCTCTCGGCGCGCCCTGAACTCCTGTAGGACCACCTTCATGAACCTCTCCTGGACCTTCATGCCCTCGAGGACTGCGTACTGGGTCGCCGTGGGCGGACAGGCGAGCGTGTAGTATTGGACCTTCGCCAGCTGATTGACGATCTCCTTCGAGGTCGCCACGTATCCTATCCTCCATCCGGTGGCCGCAAGCGACTTGGAGAAGGAGTTGACGACGATCGTATCATCATGGAATCTCGCTGGTGACCAGTGCTCCCCCTCGTAGACGTATTCGTTGTAGACCTCGTCCGAGAGGATGTACAGGTGCTTGTCGGAAGCGATCTCGGCTATCGCCCGGATGGTCTCCTTGGGATAGACCGACCCCGTCGGGTTGGACGGCGAGTTCAATATGATGGCTTTCGTCCTCGGCGTGATCAGCTTCGCGATCTCGCGAGCGTCGGGGAGATATCGGTTCTCCGCCTTGAGGGAGTACTCGACGGGCGTCCCACCAGCGAGCATCACGTCCGGTCCGTAGATGATGAACCCTGGGTTGGGAACCAGCGCCTCGTCGCCCTGCCCAAGGATCGTCTCACAGGCGATCCTCATGCCCTCCGTAGCGCCAGCCGTCACGATTACGTTCTCGTGCGAGACATCCCTGCGGTACCGCCTCAGGTTGTCGGCGATGGCGCGACGGAGCTCCAATATGCCCGCGCTCGGGCCGTACTTGTTGTGCCCCTCATCCATCGCTCTCTTCAGCGCCTCGATCGTCTCTGTCGGCGGCTGGATGTCGGGCTCGCCCAGACCCAGATTTATCGACCCTGGCGGGGCTGCCTCGAATAGCCTCCGGATGCCTGAGACCTTCAGAGAGGATACGCGTGTGGGGAACATCGTAAACTAGACGTACATTTCCGTACATTAACTGAACGAATATACCACGAGCTTCAGTCCAGTAGACTATCCGAGAACCCCGATCTTCGGGAACTTCGTCACCATTTCGGGACCGTGCGGAGCGTCCTTCAGCTCCGGGGTGAGATCCAGTCCCGCGAGATGCACTTCCTGGTGCTTCCCCCCTATCCACTGGAAACTCTTGGAGAGATCGTACACTACCCCCTCGTAGACGACCCAGGCGGGACCCCTGATCCCGTCGTGCTTCCTCAGCTCCTCCTGCGTGATTACCCTGTCCAAATGTTCACTGTCCGCCGTGGCCACATGATCTTGCGAAGCCGTCAGTCGCTCTTCAACAGCACGTCCGAGCCTTCGACCTTGACTTCGACCGATGGCTCGTCACCCGCCTTGAACCTCATGCCCAGGACCTTCGGCCCGACTATGTTCTTCCCGGTCTTCACATCGAACTGAGAACCGTGTCGCGGGCACGTGACGACGTTGCCCTCGAGCCTGCCGTTCGCGAGCACCCCCTTCTGGTGAGTGCACAGGCCTCCGATGGCGTAGATTGTGCCGCCGACGTTCGAGAGCATGACGGGCTTTCCGTTCAGATCGACCTGCTTCATCGTCCCTTCTGGCACATCTGTTACGCTAGCTACCTTCACAAACGCCATTTCCTCGCCAGCACTGCACTCAGCTCTCGTTACATAACCATTGTCCCGATGTGCGAAGAGCGACGTGGATTGGAAATTCAGGCTTTCTTGCGCGCCTTCCCCGACGCGAGCGCCGCCTTGAGGATCTTCCGCATCTCCTGGTTCGCCGAGCAGAACTCCTCGAACTCCTTGTCCGACATGCCCAGGAACATGGCGTATTCCGCCGCTCCCTGCTTCGCGAAGAAGTCTCCATCCAGAGCGCCGGCCTTGTCGGTGAACGACTGCTTGTGCATCAGGTCGGAGATCTTCTTGTCCACTGCGGATATCTTCTTCGCGATGTCCTCGTTCGCCTGGATGTCGAAACCGAGCTTCGGGAGCATCTTCAGCCCCTCCAAGACCTGCGCCTCCGCCTCCGACCCACCGCCGGGCTTCGCATCTCCGTGCGAGAAGTGGAAGACCTCGGCGGTCGCCTGGTAGTAAGTCTCTATGAAATGGTCGATCCTCTCCTCTCGAGCGACCTCGACCATCTCGGCGTCCTTCATCTTCCGGATGTGATGGTAGATCGCTTGGGGGGTGAGGCCGAGTTCCGAGGCGATTTGGCTCACGGTCATCTGCTTCGCCCTGAGGAGGTATATGATCTTCCTCCTGGTCTCGTCGGCCAGCAACTGGAACGAGTTCGGGTCCCTGAGCACCTTTATGCCCTTCGTATCATCACCTAGAAAACGGATGGTTTTCTTGGAATATAAACGCTTTGCTTATTAAAACCATAGTTTTATTAACTAATACTGCTATTACACCTTGCAGAAAGGTGATTTGAATGATCGGGCCTGCATACACAATACCGACATCCAAGAGAATGGCCAACAGCGAGCTCGGCAGATACGTGAGGGCCGAGTTCAGAGACAGTGACTGTCGCTGGTTCACCCGTGGTTCAGACTCCATGAGGGCTTCACAGGAACCATCACCGTCGAGAGGGTCATGGCTAGCATCGCTCCTGGGCACGAGAAGCAAGCCCATGCGCGATCCCTCCCCAGCCGTGGTGCCCTGCGCGGTGCTGGTTCCTAACCTCTGCGAAAAGGAATAAGGACACCGCTCGCGGACTGGAACAGTCGCGAATGTGACGGGCCCCTACTCCTCGATCCGCTTGGTGATCTCCTCGAAAACCGGGATGTTCTTCTCCGGCAGATAGGAACAGAACTTCACGGCATCTACGGACTCGGGTGACTTGACCCCCTTTAGGTCGATCTCCCCCCGGGCGAACATCTCCACGGAGACCGCCACGGGCATCGCGGTCTGGTATGCGGTCGCGTGGATCCCCGAGAGCTCGTAGGCCTTCTCGTGGGACATGTACGTCCAGGTCTTGATCACCGTCTCCTCTCCGTTCATCTTTCCCGCGACTTCTGTCAAGACGCAGCAGAGGCCCTTGAGCTTTCCCGCGAGGTCGTCTGGCCTGGGCATCGTGGCGACGACGACCTCTATCGGCGCAATCTGGATGTCCCGTATCTTCACAGGCTTGAATGACAGCAGCCCGAGCTTCTTCAGGAACCGGACATACTCAACGAAGGTCTCATCCAGCGTGATCATGAAATCGCAGCGCTTCACCTTCTTGCCGAGGAACTTGGGGATCAGCTCGCTCTCCTCGTGGTCCGTCATGTAGACCTTCATCGGCCCCACCGGGTCCGGGAACGAGTAGACCTCGCTCGTGCTCAGCGGAGGGACCCGCTTCCAGCGTCCGTTCTCGTAGTAGAGCGGATCCCGAATGCACTCCTCTATCATCGCGTCCGGGGAGAAGTATGTCGCGAACTCATACCCCTCGAGCTTGCTGTTGTCCGCGTCCCTCACACGCACATAGTCGACCGACTCCATCCTGTCGGCCGCCCTCTTGGCGAATATGTCGGATGCCCCGGGGTCGATTCCCATGGAACAGAGCGCGAAGAGCCCGGCATCCTTGAACTTCTTGTCGAAGGTCTGCTGGTCCTCGAACATCGGATGGCCGAACTCCCTGTCGCCCGTGGCCATGTCTATGTAGTTGGCCGAACCGCTGAGGCAGCCCTCCATGATCTTCAGATTGAGGGCAGGCATGGTGCCGTTCACGAGGAGGTCAACATTCTTGGCGATCTTGGCGACCTCTTCCGGATTCGAGCCGTCCGCCTTGGCGATCTCGATCTTGTCGCTCTTGGTCCTCTTCTTCACGTACTCGGGACCTTTCAGGTTCACATCTGCAAGCACCAGATTCGAGACCAGCTTGCTCTTGGCGAGGTCCTGTGCGATGCATTGACCGACGCCGCCGCATCCGAAGACTGCCACCTTTATCTCTTTCGTCATGGTTCCCTAATCCACCTGAGATTTTTCAAACTCCCAAACGACGTCTGGGCAGTCGGAATACGGGGAGTCGCGATATAAGGCTTTCAGGTGCAGGCCAGGTGGGTCCGATAGTCCTTGGTGTACAACTGGGTACATTGGCTAACGGTCATGGAAAAGCTAATCCGATTTGTGGTCCTCCCCATGCCTGGATACGATGAAGGTAGTCGAAATCGGATGCGGCATATGCGGGCTCGTGTGCGCCGAACACCTCTCGAGGAACCCGAAGATCGACACTTTGGTCCTTGCGGATTCCAAGCCAGCGGGCGCGGAGGCCCTCGCCAGAAAGCTGAAGGACAACAGGGTGCAGGTCCTAAGGGTGGACGGGACCAGCGAGAGGGATATCGTTGGCCTGCTCAAGGACGCCGACATAGTCGTCGCGACGATGCCCTGGAGGCTCAACAAGCTAGTACTCGAGGCGGCAATCAAGACTGGGACCGACTACGTCGATTTCGGCATGCCGTTCGACAGCACTGGGCCTGAGTTCGACGGGTATTCCGAAAGGTGTCTCAAAGCTGGCGTGTCCGCCCTCATGGGCATGGGCGAGGAGCCCGGCATCTCCGACATCCTGGCAATGCGTGGTGCGAGCATGCTTGACCGCGCTGACGAGGCGCACATCTACGATGGGGACACTGCATCGGTGGAAGGCCTCGAGTTCTTCTCATCGTGGTCCCCCGTGGACCTCCTCGATGAGACCAGCGTGCCCGCGGCCGTGTTCAGGGATGGAAAGATCGAGTTCATACCTCCCCTGAGCTCCCGGACCGTCTACAACTTCCCAGCGCCCCTGGGGCCGCTTCCAGTCTACAAGACGAACCATGACGAGACTTACTTCATGCCCCTCGGGATCAAGTCGCTCAAACAGGCATCCTTCAACATCGGTATAGATGACGGGTTCGCGGCCGCGGCCGCCACCTTCAGAAAATGGGGCCTTCTCCGCAAGGAGCCCATCGACGTTCGCGGAACCAAGATCGTCCCGCAGCATGTCGTGGCTGCCCTACTCCCGAGGCCCGAGAGCTTTTCAGCGAAATTGAAGGGAGACACTTGCTTCGTTGTCGAAGTCACCGGCGAGAAGAAAGGGAGGAAGACGATGGCGAAGCTGTGGACGATGATGTCGCACAAGCGGGCCTACGAGATGTGCGGGACCAACGCCGGGGCCTATCTCGTCGGGACTGGCGGCGCGGTGGCCACGGACATGCTGGTCGACGGCGAGGTCCGCAAGAAGGGCATCGTGATCCCCGAGGAGCTCAATGTCCAGAGTTTCCTCACGAGGCTCAAGGCGAAGGCCGTCGTCATTCATGAGGAGACCTCGGTCCTGAAGTGAGTTCGTCTCATAAGCCGTGCGCTGCCCCGTCGTCGTCTTCTCCGACGGCTAGATACTCCTCGACCGACTCATCGCAGTCTCACGACGCTGACCGGGGTCGCCGAGACCTGAATCTTGACGCCGTCCCCCTTCAGGAAGTCGAACATCCGCTTCGAGTAGTCGCCGTCGAAGCTCACGCACCCGTCGACGTTCATCTTGGACCTGGCCTCCAGCCTCTGGCCGGGCCGGATCGTGCCCTTCGTCAAGGCGTACTTGCCCGACACATTGTGCTCCCTCACGATGAACCTCAGTTCCTGAGAGGTCCTCGGGAACCGCCCGTCCGACCCCGGGATGTTGCCATACCACGCTGTAGACCCAGTGCCTGTCGAGACCACGACACCGCTCGACATCTGGGTCTCTGCGCGGCCCTCAAATGACAGCTCGTACCTAGCCATGCTCGGGCTGTGCCTGACGCCTACGTAGACCTCGTTGAGGGCGAAGATCCGTCGGTCTCCTAGGAGGGCCTCCGCCCGCGTCCACTTCTCTAGCGAGAACCTGTCGGCGACGATCCTCTCGATGGCCGTCTCGAATTCGGAAGGCTCGATCTCGCACAGGGTTCCCACGCTCCTGCTATCGGACCGGACGGTCAGGACCGGGGTGTCGTCGAGGATGTACTGGGCCGAGTTCAGGACGGTGCCGTCTCCGCCGACACAGACTATCAGGTCCTTGCCTCTGAAATCCTCGTACTCAGAGTACGGCATATAGGAACGGTGGAACGTGATCCCGTGCTCGACAAGGACCTTCCTGACGTGGTCCAAGGAGGCGTAGTGCGCGTCGTGACCCGCACGGACCTCCTTGAGGTCCTCGCGCGGCATCATCTCTTCGAGGAAGTCTGACTTCTCCTTGTAGTACTCGAGCGCGGTCTTCTTTGTCGTCACCAGGACGTTCTTGAGCCTCAGGATGTCACCTTTGTCCGAACTCCCGCAAGAGCTTCGCCGTATATGTGTATTCTATTCCGACGTCCTTGCAGACGCGCACGCAGGCCTCTCTCGACTGCCTCGCGGTCTCGTATCCAAGGCCGACGCCGAACAGCGGCGTAGTCGCGTCTGCCGGGTTCACGATGCGGCTGGACTTGAACACCTGTCTCAGGCCTGCGCCCGAATGGAGACGGCATATCCCCTCGACAACTCCGGTGTTCAAGAAGACCAGGTCGTAGCCCTCCGGCGGATACTTCTTCTCAAGCAGGGAGTAGACGTTGTAGTTCGTCCCGGGGACGCCGCGAAACATGCCCGGCGGTGATGCCAAGTCGCTGTCCAGCCTTGTCGCATCGAAGTACTGCTTCGGGGCGATCACATAATCACAATCTCCTTCGAGGAACTGGTCTGCGGAGATGATCTTGCTGTGAAAGGTCCTCTCGACCTCCTTGGGCGCAATCCATGGCTTCTTCACCCCGCCTTGGAAGTAGACGCCCCGAGGGACGATGATGCCCGCCTTGCGGCCTCTCAGCCGTCTCGCGATATCGAGCGTGAGCTCCGGGCTCATGGTCTTCTTGCCTAGGCGCAGCTTCCTTCCCCCGGGGGAGACTGCATACACAAAGTCCGGGCCGTACTTCCAGTGCGCCCCCACGTTGTGTGCGGGATAGATGCCCCCATTGATCGAGTTCTCTTCGCTGAAGATCGGATGAAGATCCATGCCGCAGATGACCACATCGGCGATCTCGGCCAGCGACGAGGCATTCCTCTTCTGGGCTGTGGTCGAACCGCAATAGAACGAGCCGTCCCTGTCGACGAAGGATTTCGACCAATCGAACAACGTTGTCACCAGGATCCGTCTCTTCACAACTTCATCCTCCTACATTCCCTGCGGTCTCCTTCGTGAGCCTCATGAGATCGGGCGATGGCGCTACCTCGTAGGTCAGGTCTGCAGCGTTCGTCCGGTACCGCTTAGGCAGCGCGGCTCGTTGCGCAATCCCGCGCTCTCGAATCGCGGTAAGCGTCGGAATATCCTCAGATAAGCGACCGTTTGCCATCACCTGCTTCAGAAGCGCCTCACCGTCGTCTCTGCTCTCGCCCCGCAGGCCCAGGACGTCGTGAGAGAACAATCCGTCCCTTCCGAGATAACGGTATACCTGCTTCCTACCAGGATAAGTGCTCTTGTCGGCACTCAGTTTCAGCTTGGGGATCTCCTTGCCCTCGCGGACGAGGTTCGCGAGCTTGTAAACCCCGCCGAGCGTGGGCGAGTCCCCGGAGAGAGCCAGCTCAGTGCCCACCCCGAAGATGTCTATGGCTGCCCCTTGTCTAAGCAGCTCCTCGATCTTGTACTCGTCCAAGTCGCTGGTCGCGAATATCTTGCCGTCGCTCTTGCCCGAAGCGTCCAGTATCGACCGTACGTCCCTGCTGAGGGAGGCCAGATCCCCCGAATCGATCCTTACCCCCTTTATAGGTCCCGGCAGCATCGCCGCCCTGCGAGCACCCTGCACCGTGTCGTAGGTGTCTATCAATGCGAGCGTCTCGTCGCCGTACACCTGAAAATACGCCTCGAACGCGTCCGCTTCGGCGTCGAAGCTCATCACCCAGGAATGCGCATGTGTCCCGAAGGACGGAATCCCAAACATGGCCTCAGCAAGGACATTCGAAGACCCGATCGCACCGCCGACGAAGGCGGCTCGAGCACCTCTGAGCGCGGCGCCCACGTCCGTGCGCCTCATTCCGAACTCAATTACCGGTCGTCCCTGCGCCGCCTCGACGCACCGCGCGGCCTTCGTGGCGATCTTCGTCTGATGATTGTAGCAGGTGAGCAGATACGTCTCCGCGATCTGCGCCTCCATGATGGGGGCCTCCACGACCATCAGCGGCTCATTGCCGAACACGATCGTCCCTTCTGGCATAGCCCACACGTCGCCGCTGAACCTGAACTTCCTCAGGCTCTCCCAGAACTCCTCCCCCGCATGCGAGAGCGATGGCAGACTCTTGATGAGCTCGATGTCGCTCTCAGAGAAACGCACGGTTGAAAGGTAGCTCAGGGCTTGCTCCAATCCGGCGACCATCAGGTACGAACGTCTTTCAGGGAGCCTCCGGACGAAGAGGTCGAAGGTCGCCATGTCGCGGTCCTTGCCGAGCGCGACATAGCCGTTCGCCATCGTCAGCTGGTAGAGGTCTGTCGCGATGCCTAGGTGCCCTTCCGGCACCAGTCCAGACAGAGGCGCTCTCGGACTGCCCACAGACGGCGTACAGCACGGACACCCACTATATCTTTGCGCAGAATGCTTTCATCTCGGCGTGAGAAGCGCCATGCTCTTCCTGATGGACCCGGCTGCGAAGTCGAGGTACTCCTCCATAGTCCCGTCGAACAATCCTTGTCTATGGGTTATCTCGAAGTTGATCGGCTTCGAATAACCGATTCGTGCGATGAACGGCATGAGGCTCCTCCAGTCCACCGTGCCCCAGAATGGAGGCTGGTGATCGTCGGTCTGCCCCTTGTTGTCGTGTAGGTGCAGAACCCGAATCCTGCCGGAGAACCTCAGGAGTGCGCTGAGATTTCCATTCACGTTTGCGTGACCTGAATCCAAACAGAAACGCACGAACTCTGGCGGATACCTGTCGAAGTAATACTGCAGAACCTTCTCGTCGGTTCGATAGCAGTTCTCGATCGCAAGCACTATGTGAGACTTCTCGCAGATGTCCCTGAGGCTTTCGAAGACTTGGAGTGACCTCTCGAGATTCCAATCCAGAGGGCGTGCGGATTTCTCGCTGCCGGGAGGATGAACTACGACTGCGTCACCTCCTACCACCGAGCAAAACTCTATTCGATTCCGGAGGAGACGCACGTACCTCTCAAGATCTTCATCACTCTCAGCGCAGATGTGGACTGATTCGGTTTCAGCGCTGTGAACATCAAGGCACTTCAGGCCAATTGCCTCGATGAGGCGGCGATGACCTTCCATCGCCTCCTTCGTGTAGAGATACTCGTCTCTCCAGTCGTCACACCAGTGGATGAATCTGAAGCCTCTGTCATAGAAGAGCTGGAGCTTCGTTTCGGTGTCCGGCCGGAACGAGCAGTTGAACATGTCCGTCGTGATGCTTGCGTTGGGAATGACCTCGGCCTTCATGGTTCGCCTGGATAGATGGGGGTTCGACTGTCTCAACGCTCGTCGTTCGCCCGCTGCGCTCTCGGCGAGAACCATCACCGCGATTCACCATCATCATTCATTGAGCCCTGGCGAGTACCACCATGGCCAATCGGTGTGAGCGGTGTCACTGACCCAGGAGTAGAACTTGCCATGATGGAGCGCGTAGCTAACCTCCGCCGTCACGCCCCCTCCGCTCGGACCTAGATACACCAGAGCGACGGTGTAGACTGTATCACTCTGCTGAGGAGGTCCAGTGAACATGATATAGTCTCCAGCGCCCGGCGTCCCATCACCGGTCGAATCGTAGATGGTCAGATTCCACCAGTATGACATGTCGGCGGCCTGAGCCACGTTTACTATGACCGTGACGGGAGAACCAGTGCTTAGCTCAGCCTCCTGAGACTCAAATGCGACATGGCCCAATAGAGCCCCACTTGCGTTTCCCCAGTAGAAAAGCGTCCTGTTGTAAGTCGCTCCTTGATACATAACCGGGTTATCCCATCGGACTCCATTCTGGACGGGGCTGAGACTCGTCGTTTCCGACAGATACGGAGGCTCGAAATACCTGCCAAGGCCAAGCAACTGAAACAAGTTGCCAGCAATGACCAGAATCAAAACCACCAGAAGCGTCGCCACGATCCCCGCGGCCCTCCTGGGCTTGGCCCGCAGGTACTTCTCAAACCGCCCCAACAAATCCATCACCTCAGAGACCAAATCCAATTGGAAGTATAATCGCCTTGCGGAATTCTGAATCCACAGGTCAAGGATCGACCCACGATCATGAGCCGAATGACGCCTTGCGCCATCTCCCGTCGATCCGTCGATAAAGGATGACAGAGACTGCTACAAGGATCGCACAGAGGACCAGAATTGCCGCCATCGAAACGGCTGCGTCCTCCTTGAACCTGAACGAGAGGATGGTGAGCGCGATTAGCGGAGGTACGACGATGCCTGCAAACCTGGCGAGAATCCCGGGATCGAAGAGGTAACTGTTGGTCCTCAGGCCCGTGAGGTACGCGGTCGACGTGACTGTGTATATGGTCGTCGCATAGGCCACGACCAACCCTATCGCGAGCAGCCCTAATTCCGACTGCAGCAGGCTCAGGCCGGCCAGGAACACCGTCGAGGTGATTCCGGCGAGCATCGCGAAGAGGCGCAGCTTGGTCCGTATCATGCTCGGCACGCTTACGGGGAGAACGTCGAGGAAGGCGGGCGCGTCGAGCAGGTTCAGCCATCCGTACACGCTCACGCCGAAGAACCCGATCATCGCGGAGAAGAAGATAAGGTTGAAATGGAGCGGGAACGTGAGCACGGTCCCGAGGAACCAGAAGAGGACAGCCAAGAACGCGAGGGGGCCGACATATGCGCTCACGACGGGCCCGAGCGTCCCGCTCCTGACCAGGTCTATCCAGTCCTTGGCCATTAGAGTGGAGTCTCCCCTTGCGAACGAGAACTTCCTCGCGGTCGACGTCATCTCATCCTCGTATCTCTCGGTCTTCTTGCCGAAGGTTATCCGGAGAGTGCTCACGGCGACATACGAGAACACTAGGATCAGCCCCAGCGAGGCCATCGCGTAGACGGGATCATGGGTCCTCTGGAACATCAACGACGGAATGAGCTCGGTGATGTCGAGGGCATGCGTGAAGTACCCTCCCATGGCGACACCGAGGAGCGATACGACGACCGCGGCGAACACGGCCTTCCATCTCACATACAGCGACGACAGAAGGAACGAGAACGAGATCCCCGTGAGGAAGGAAAGAGTGAGCGTCACCAGAAGGAAGAGGACGCTGGACATCCTGAACCCCGTGAAGGGTATCGTGAGTGCGAGGCCGGCGATCAGAGGCACTATCGAGTACAGCAGGTAGTAGATGGTGTCCTTGATGTAGAAGGCGAGGAATACCTCCTTGAATGTAACGGGGTGTATCCGCGGGGTCTCGAGGAGCATGCTGACCTCGCCGATCCTCCTCGAAGCCATGCGTTCTCCGAAGAGCGCGAACGCTCCGACGCCGAGGCCATACACGAGGATCACCGCGTGAAGTATGAGGTACACCTTCGTCATCGGAATCGATTTGAGCATCTGGTCAGACGCCAATCCGATCACGAACGCCATGAACAGGATCATGAAGGGGAACATCAGGAACTGCGCCTGCCCGATCATGGCGGCGTTCAGCCTCTGCTCCTCCTTGAACATCAGCCGGACGATCTTCATGTTCCTTCTCAAGCGGTCCATCGGATCGAGACTCCTCAGGCGCCCTCTGTGTATCTCATGAAGACCGAATCGAGGCTCTCCCCCGACCGCTCTAGCTCCTTGGGCGTCCCGATGGCAGCGATCTTTCCCCGGTTGATGATGGCAATCCTCGTGCACATCTTCTCGGCGATCTCGAGGATGTGAGTGCACATGAACCCGGTGCCCCCTTTGCTCAGGTACTCCGAGAGGTACTCCCTGACCAGTCGCTGGAAGTGGGGGTCAAGACCTGAGAACGGCTCGTCAAGGAAGACCACAGACGGATCGTGCATGAGCGCGGCCGCGACCATGAGCTTCTGCCGCGTTCCCTTAGAGAGATCCTTGCATGGCACGCCCTGCAGGTCCTTCATGTCCATGAACTCAATCCAATGGTCTGCCAGGGCTTCGACATCGTCCAGATTCCTGATCAAACCCACGAACTGGAGATACTCCCTTCCGGTCAAGAACGACGGCGGAGACTCCACCTCAGGGACTATGCCGACGCCCTTCTTGACGAGCAACGGATCCTTCGCGGGGTCAACGTTGAGCACGCTGCACTCCCCTGAAGTCGGTTCGAGCTGCCCCGTGAGGAGCCTCAGCAGCGTGGTCTTCCCGGCCCCATTCGGGCCGAGCAAGCCGAACATCTCTCCTTTCTGCACCGAGAAGGAGACATCGTCAACAGCCGCGAACTTCCCGAAGCATCTCCGGATATTACGGAGTTCGATGACAGTCTCTGGCATGGCATGACCTCGCGAAATGGATACTGCGGATGCTAGAGGCTACGGTCGGGCAATAAGGCTTTCTCTGTTCATCTCGATTCTGAGAATGACCAGCATCCCCCAAACAACAGCAGCTGGCGCAGGGTACCACTGCTTTATGAGGCATGGCGTCATGCCGTCGGCGATGCCATCTGGGCCACGAATGACGGTCAGGGGCGGCTCAGGGACTTCCCGGCCTGGCATGGGACTTGTCTGTCCTTCTCGTTCGGATGTGGCACGGGAACACATACAAAGCCGATGACAATGCCTCCGACTCAAGAATCGACATCGCACGCACGACAAGGGGTACTCGATGGGAGATAATTCTGGAGCGCCATCCAGGCAGCAGTTCGACCGCAAGTACGCGAACACGGCCCTGATCCTCCTGGCCGCGATGGTCGTGATGGTCCTCTACGTCGAGGGCATGCTCACCCCGTCCCTCCCGGCGATATCGCGCGACTTCAATGTCACCAGCGCCCAGGTGAGTCTGGTCCTCGCCCTCTACCTCGTCTCAGGCACTGCGCTTGCCCCAATTCTCGGCAAGATGGGGGACATCTATGGCAAGAAGAGGGTGTTGACATACGTCCTCATCGTCTATTCCGCGGCGGTGACGACGACCGGGTTCTCTCCCAATTTCCCGTTCATGCTTGCGTCAAGGATGGTCCAGGGCTGCGGCCTCGGAGTGATGCCACTCGCGATGACCCTTATCAGGGAAGAGTTCCCGAGAGACCTGATTCCGCGCTCCCAGGCGATCATCAGCGCGATGTTCGGGGTCGGCGCGGCCGTGAGCATTCCGATAGGCGCATACGTCTCTAACCAGTACGGCTGGCAGTTCACGTACCACACCGCGGTCCCCGTGGTCATCCTGATCACGATTCTCGTGACGTACCGCCTCCGGGAGTCGAGGTACTCCAGGAAGTCGAAGGTCGACTACGTCGGTGCCGGCATGCTCGCAGGAGCCCTCGCGATGGTCGTGCTGGGGTTGTCCCTGGCCCCGAGCCTAGGATGGACCAGCCCCGTCGTGCTAGTCCTAATCGTCCTCGGAATAGTCGTCATCTTCCCGCTGGCGCTCTACGAAAGGAGCTCGCGGGAGCCTATCCTCAACCTGAAGCTTCTCAGGGAGAGGAACGTCCTCGTCCCCAACCTCGTGGTCCTCGCGACCGGGCTCGGCATGTTCTTGGCCATGCAGACGATGGCTTTCAGGTTCGAGTCGCCCTCGCCGTCGGGCTACGGGTTCGACATCTTTGTCACCGGTCTCTCGATCGTGCCCTTCGCGGGCGCCCAGCTCGTGTTCGCGCCCATCGCCGGGGCGCTCGTCACGAGGACTGGTGTGAAGCCTCTGTCAATGGTCGGGGCGGCCATGAGTGTCGCGGCCTTTCTGGCTGCGGCGTTCACCACGACGCCAACGCAGCTCTATGTGGCCGAGTTCTTCGCGGGGGGAGGGCTCTCGTTCCTGAACGCATCCGTCATCAACCTGCTCATCCTTACGGTCGACCCACGCGAGCTGGCCCTCGTCACGTCGATGAACACGGTCTTCAGAACGCTTGGGAGCAGCATCGGCGCTCCGATCTCTGGAACGATCCTTGCGAGCTACACCGTGAACATACAGGTGGATGGCCTACCCGCACTCGCGTTCCCGTCCGGGTTCGCCTACCAGCTTTGCTTCTATGTGGCCTCGGCGGTGTTTGCGATGGTCGTCATCATCCTCCCGTTTGCCCTGGAGGTCCTCGGCGAGAAGACGCAGGCAAGACTTCAGCCCGATGTATTCGGCGAACAGCCCCCAGACGTCGGGCGACTTGACAGGGGAAGAGAGCCGGGCCCGGGGAGCTGAGTCATGGGTCCAGGACGGGGGTTGCGCCCCTTCGAATACCCCGTTTGGGCGACAGGTTGATGTAGTTAATGAATTATAATTCAAAAGGATGCCGCGACCAAAAAGGTGCAGACGCGTCTGCTGCGAACCTGGCTATCGGTACTTCAAGCCCCAAGGGATCCCCTTGGACTCCCTTGAGAGGAGGGACCTCGGGCTCGATGAGCTGGAGGCGATTAGGCTTGCAGACATGCTGCATCTCTCTCAGGCGGAGGCCGCGGCCATGATGAACGTCTCGCAGCCCACTTTCAACCGCATCCTAGCCAGCGCCCGCGCCAAGACCGCCGAGAGCATAGTGGGGGGTTTTGCCATAAGGATCGCATCCCCGGAGATGTCGAACTCGGTCCTAGACACACGAGACATAGCCACCTCAGGACCAGCCTGTCGACGCCGCGCGAGGAGGGACACTGCATGAGGTCCGCCACGATGGTCGTCCGGATACCCGGCAACTGGATCGGTGATCTCTGCACGTCGTGCGACCTCTCGGTGAAGGTGCTGAAATGTGTCCCGATGAACGGCAGCGGAGGGATGAGCCTCCTGCAGATAGACAGCCCCGAAGACATGACCGGAACCCTCCTCTCCGAGCGGTTAAGGGCACTCGAGCCCAGATGCGACGTCAAGCTCACGGCGGCCGGCCCTGGCAGATTCGTGGGCACGGCGCAGACCTCTAATTGCGCGGTGTGCAAGTTGCTCGCGGAGCACGGCTGCTTCCTCGACTCTGCGACTTCAAGGGGAGACGGCGAGCTGCAGTGGAACGTCATCGCTCCGAATGCGGAATCCTTGAAGGGACTGGTCGACAAGATAAGAACCCTGGGCTGCTCCGTCGAGCTCAAGAGGGTCTCGAGGCTGAACACGGCGTCCGAACTGACACGGACCCAGGAGCGCGTCCTTCAGATGGCCTACGAGCTCGGGTACTTCGAGATACCAAGGAGGATCAACCTCGAGAAGCTCGCGAAGAGGCTCGAGATCTCCAAAGCCACTCTCGACGTCATGATCAGGAGAGCTCAGAAGAAGATAGTCGCGAGCCACATGGCCGACCTGCCGTGACAGGACTAACAAGTTCGCCATCTATGGCATATGCCGCCCGAATGATTTTGGCGTGATGGAAGACTCGAGCCTCCGTCGACCGTGTGCCGGAGAGTGTGTGTTCGGACCTGTCCCCTCCAAAAGGCTGGGCCAGTCGTTGGGGGTGAACACGGTCCCCCGCAAGACCTGCACATACTCCTGCGCCTACTGCCAACTGGGTCGCACCACCCACCTCTCGGTAACGAGGCGAATCTACTTCGAAACCGACTCCGTCGTCAGAGAGATCGGCGACAAGCTCCTCAGGGTCCCGACGAGACCAGATTACGTGACATTCCTGGGCCACGGGGAGCCCACATTGGCCTCCAATATCGGGGACATCCTCGACGGCCTGTCCGGAGTGTCGGGTTCGAGGAAGGCTCTCATGACCAACGGTTCGCTCCTGTGGATGCCCGAGGTTAGGAAGGAGGTCCTCGGTTTCGACGTCGTTATGCCCACGGTCTCAGCAGGCAGCGAGAGCGTCTTCAGCAGAATTCACCGTCCGCATCCGGCGTTGAGATTCGACGACGTGATCCGCGGCATCGAGAAGTTCTCCAAGGAGTTCCCGGGCAAGATCTGGGTGGAGGTGATGCTTGTGAGGGGCATCAACGATGACAGGAAGAGCCTCGAAGACATCGAAAGGGTTCTGAGCTGTATCCGAGCTGACGAGATTCATCTCACCGCCCCGACAAGGCCTCCGGCGGAGAAATGGGTGAAGTGCCCGACGAGAGAGTCCGTCGAGATGGCACTTGACATCATCCCGGGTGCATGCGACATGACGGAACAGGAGACCGGGGGCTTCGGGGCGAGCGAACGGACCGTAATCGAAGACATGTTGGCCATCGCTGCGGTCCACCCGCTCAGGGAGGAGCAGGCCCTTGGAATCCTAGCGGCGTCGGGCATGTCTCGCAGCAAGGCTATTGAGGCGCTGAGGCATCTGGTGGATGGCTCAGCGATTGCCAGGGTTGAGCATCGGGGAATCGTGTACTACAGGACCGGACGGTGAACTGATTTGACGAAACAGTGTACCAGATGCGAGTCGTTCGAATGCTACGACGGAAAAGACTGCTTCGGGCTGACGAAGGAAGCCAGAGAGGCGTATTCCGAGAACGAACTGAAATCGATGAGGGTGTCTGGGGAAATCGAGGCCGAACACTACATGAAGATGTGCAGGCTCGAGGAAATCATGTTGTACGCCAAGGACATGAATTTCCAGAAGCTTGGCGTCGCGTTCTGCGTCGGACTGTCAACCGAGGCCAAGGTTCTCGACAAGATTCTCACTTCCAAAGGGTTCACGGTATGCTCCGCCTGCTGCAAGATCTGCGGCATGGACAAGGCGGACCTCGGCGTCAGGAAGTTGCACGGCGCCGGTTCCGCCGAGGCGGTCTGCAACCCTGCTGGACAGGCGCTGCGGCTGAATTCGTGTGGGACCGACATGAACATCGCGATCGGGCTGTGCGTCGGCCATGACATGCTCTTCGCCAAGCACTCCAAGGCCCCGGTCACGACTTTCGTGGTCAAGGACAGGGTGCTTGCGCACAACCCCATAGGGGCGCTCTACAGCTCGTACTACCTGGAGACGAAGTTCGGCCTGCGCCAGTGAGCATGGCATACATGTTAGCCGAGAGGCCAATCAGGCTCGACTGCGATGCCCGATGCTGGTGAGACCATGGCAACCGACTCCACCGTGAAACTTTCCATAGCCTATGATTCGGAGGCAGAGAAGGGGTACGAGACCGGCTGGGGTTTCGCCGTCGTCATTGAGGCCGACCATCACATCATGCTGTTCGACTGCGGCTGGGACGGTCATCTCCTCCGGCGCAACCTGGGCCGACTCGGCTACAACATGGCAGACATCGAGACGGTGTTTCTGTCGCACGCCCACTGGGACCACATCGGGGGATTGACGGAGGTCCTTCAGGATGCTTCGATGGGCCGCGACCTCACGGTGGTCCTCCACGAGGGGTTCTCGCAGAATCTCAGGAATGAGATAGGCCGGAAGGCGACGACTCTGAACATCGCGGGTCCCAAGGAAATCGTGCCGGGAATCTCGAGCACGGGTGTCTTGGGGAGCGGCGTGAAGGAACAAGCGCTCGTGGTGAAAGCTGGCAGTCACTGCGTCGTGGTGACCGGGTGCGCGCATCCTGGAATGCGGAGCATACTGGAGAGGGCGTCAGAGCTGGGCAGGATTGATGTTGCAGTCGGCGGGTTCCACGGGGCCTCAGTGAGCGAGTTCCCCAGGGACCTGATCCAGCTCGTCATCTGCCATTGCACCATGATGAAGAGCGAGCTCCTGAGCTCCTTCGGCTCAAGGGCCTCCATAGGCAAGGTGGGCGACCGTTACGAATTCGGTCCTTGAAGGCCGGCTGGATTTCTAGAGAGAATCGTTACAGCTTCTTGTGGCGGAACCATCAATCGTGGCATTCATGAGACTTCAGGCGTTCCCTCGCGGTCTGCTCGTCGGAAGCCGGAGGCACGATCATCCTGTCCTTGAGCACGGCGTTGTTCGGCCAGTCTTCTTGACCACAGATCTCTGGTCGCGCAACGGATTGAATCGCCCGGACAACGAATTCGCGGCTAACCTGTAAGCCGTCATTGGCTTAGTCCGCGCTGTCCTAGGATTCGGTGAGGTCGAAAAGATGGCCACCAATGCAACGACCAAGAGATACACGGACAAGTCATTCATCGTCGTCGGGACGCATGGAGACGAGGACATAGAGAAGGCGACCATGGCCTTCGCGTGCGCAGGAGCTTCTTCCGCCTTGGGCATCAAGACGAAGATCTTCCTCACGGGGAACGGCGTCAAGCTGGCCCAGAAGGGCTATGCGGACAAGTTGCCGAATGTGAAGGGTATGGCATCGATCAAGGAACTGATGACCGCGTTCATCGAGGGGGGAGGGGCGCTCCAAGTCTGCATCCCCTGCCTCGAGTCAAGAGGGATCAGGAAGGAATCGTTCGTCGAGGGGACTCAATTCATCAACCTGATGGACTTCGCGGCTCAGACGCTCGACGCGGACAAGGTTTTCACGTGCTAGGCGTCACCGGGGAGGGGAGTGAATGAGCACAGAGTCATGCGGCAAGGAGGCGCACGCCACAGAACCGAGCGCGGGCGGGGGCGTCACGGTTCCCGCAGGGGTGAAAGAGAACCTCGCGTCAGTGAAGCACAAGATCGTCGTCATGAGCGGCAAAGGGGGCGTGGGAAAATCCACAATCGCAGTGAACCTTGCGGTGGCGCTGGCAAGGAAGGGACGGAAGGTGGGCCTGCTCGATGCTGACATGCATGGACCGAGCGTGCCGAAGCTGCTCGGAGTTCCGAACCTGCCCCTCAGCGTGAACGACAAGGGGTACATCGTGCCTATGAATGTCCCGCCGGGGCTCAAGGTCATCTCGATCGCATTCCTCGTTAGCGACAGGGACGCGCCTGTCATCTGGCGGGGCCCTGTCAAGATGGGCGCGATCAAGCAGTTCCTGGAGGAGGTCGAATGGGGCAGGCTGGACTACCTTATCGTGGACCTGCCGCCTGGCACGGGCGATGAGCCCTTGAGTATCGCTCAGCTGATTCCGTCGGCAGATGGCGCGCTGATAGTCACCACACCCCAGGACGTCGCGCTCCTCAGCGTGAGGAAATCGATCAATTTCGCGAAGGCCGTCAAGCTGCCAGTCATAGGCCTCGTCGAGAACATGGCCGGTCTGACTTGCCCGTACTGCGGGAAGAAGATAGACGTCTTCGGAGACGGAGGGCCGGAGAAGGCGGCGAAGGACATGGCGGTCCCTCTCCTCGGAAGCCTCCCTCTGAGCCCGGAGATCGCCAAGAGCGGCGACGAGGGCAGGCCCTTCGTCGCCCAGAAGGACAACGAAGTCGCCAGGGTATTTGACGAGATCGCTGACAAGATCACCAACTCGATAGAGAAGAAGGGATGAATGAAAGGCGGGTTCGGCAGGAGACTCATGACAATGGCACCGATGAGATCGTTCAAGTGTTATGCGTGCGGGCACGAATGGCAGGAACCGTTCGGAACCGGAAGGCCCGCGGTCTGCCCCAAGTGCCACAGCATGAACATCCACAGAAACGAGCCTGGGCGCGGACCCAGCGGCACGGATGACGCAGCGTGGAACAGATCAAGAGCATCATCAGTCCAGGGCAGGGGACGCGGAGGGACCAGAGGTAGCCCCAGGAGAGGAACGTGACAGTGAACCTCGACGAAGTGGACTTCGGCTCCAGCGGATGCGTATGCCCGAAGTGCGGAAAGGAGGTCACCCACGAGAAGCGGGGCATCCCGTGTTCAGAGCTGAAGTGCCCGGTCTGTGGAACCCCCATGAAGGGCAGGAAGTGCATGGAAGACTAGAGTGAGAGTTCAGAAAGGAGGATCAGCAAATGACCACGCACGAGAGAGTCTGCATCACATCGACAGGCCACACCGCATCGGACCCGTTTGACCCTCGATTCGGCCGGTGCTCGTTCTTCCTCATCGTTGACGGTCTCGAGAACGAGTTCAGGGCCGTCGAGAACCGAGCGCGGTTCCTTGGGAACGGAGCGGGGATCCAGGCCGCTCAGGAGATAGCCAACCTCGATGTGACCGTCCTGTTGACGGGAGATCTGGGGCCGAACGCCTTCCGCGTGGTCGGCGCCGCGGGCATCCGGACTTACCGCGCATTTGGCCGCAACGCCCTGGAAGTCCTGTCAGAATATCGTGCTGGGAAGTTGCAGGAAATAAACGCTCCGACAGGGCCGGGACATCACGGCGGCGGAGGTCGCGGACAAAGATGGATGGGCCAGGGGCAGGAGGGCGCCGACGATCATGGATACCGAGGATCGGCCTGAAGACGAGCTTGACACGCTCGTGGAGCAGATATCGAGGATCATCGAACATGGCGATGAGAAGCTCTATTCGAAAGAGGTCCTGCGGGAGTTCAGGAACCCTTCCCAGGTCGGGCGGATGCCCGACGCGGATGCCGAGGGCATCGCAGATGGGCTCTGCGGAGACACCATGGAATTCTATCTGAAGATCAGGTCCAGGGTGGTAGACATGTGCACCTTCTACACCGACGGTTGCGGTGCCACCATCGCCTGCGGCAACAGGCTGGCGCGGCTGGTCATCGGGAAGACCGTCGACGATGCCATGAGTATCAAGCCCAGCGACCTGATCTCGCTCCTGAACGGCCTGCCCGAAGCTCACGAGCACTGCGCGTCCCTTGCGGTGATCGCGCTCAGGAACGCGATCAGGAACTACGGGGCGCGCGCCGAGGGTGTCGTCCACCAATGAAGCTGCGCAGATACAGGTGCGAAGGGTGCGGCCTGGAGCTCGCGCTTGAGAGCCCGCCTGAGAAGTGTTTCTGCTGCGGCTCGACGAAAATCGTCAGGGACGGGTGGAAGCAGAGATACAAGAGGCTCAGGACGGAAGCATCGGAAACAAGGAGATGATATCGTGAAAGTTTGTGTACCCACAAGCGGGAGAGGCGGATGCGACGACGCGGTCAGCGAGCACTTCGGCAGGGCTCCGACCTACACGGTCGTCGACACAGAGGACTGGAGAGTGAATGTGTTTGAGAACACGAGCGAGCACATGGGAGGCTCGGGCAAGCCGCCCGAGCAGATCGCCCAAACAGGCGCCCAGGTGCTGGTGTGCTCAGGGCTGGGGCCGAGGGCGATAGGCCTGTTCGAATCGTACGGGATCGAGGTGTACGTCGGCGCTCAGGGGACAGCGCGAGAAGCCGTCATGATGTGGCGCGCTGGCCAGCTCCAGAGGGCCTCTGACGAGAACGCCTGCCGCGACCACAGGCACTAGGCGCGGCCATTCGGATGCGACAGGATTCGCTGTCGCATCGACGTTTAACAGGAAGCAACATGGTGCGCATCGCGGTGGCGAGCGGCAAAGGGGGAACGGGCAAGACCCTCGTAGCGACGAACCTAGCGGCGGTTGCGAAGAACGCCATGCTCGTCGACTTGGACGTCGAGGAGCCCAACTGTCACCTCTTCTTCACAGTCAGCGGGGAGTCCAGCGAGGTCGTCTACCGCAAGGTCCCCGCAATCGACAAGGACAAGTGCACGCTCTGCGGAAACTGCGCGAAGGTCTGCGAGTTCGGAGCGATAGTCTCCCTCCCCAGGAACATCATGATCTTCGACGAGCTGTGCCACGGATGCGGCGCGTGCTCAAGGTTCTGTCCGGAGGACGCCGTCGAAGAACGCGACCATGCGATGGGCGAGATCATTCAGGCCAACGCCGAAGGGCTGCGCGGCCTGGTATATGGAAGGCTCAGAATAGGAGAGGCGGCGGCCTCGACCCTTATCAGACGGGTCAAGAAGAGGATACCCTCGGACGGGCTCAGCGTGATAGACTGTCCGCCCGGCACAGCGTGTCCGGCCGTGGAGAGCGTTCGAGGCTCGGACATCTGCGTGCTCGTGACGGAGCCGACGCCCTTCGGGTTCCACGACCTGAAGTTGGCGCTGGCGGTCACTAAGAAGCTCAGGGTCCCTCGCGTCGTCCTCCTGAACAAGGTGGGGCTCCCGGGACCCGACGTCGAGGCTTTCTGCGACTCGAACGACATACCGATCGTCGGCCGGATCGGGCATGAGAGGACGATTGCGGAGACGTATTCCGAAGGGCGCCTCCTCTGCTCGAGCGACGGCCATGCACGGCTCTTCAGGTCCGTGCTCTCGAGGATCCTCGAGGAGGCCGGAAGGCCATGAAGGAGATCGTGGTCCTCAGCGGAAAGGGCGGGACGGGGAAGACGGTCCTTCTGGCCAGTTTCGCTTCACTTGCTAGGAACGCCGTGATCGCGGACTGCGACGTGGACGCACCCAACCTGCACCTGGTGCTGGCGCCCGAGGTCAAGGAGTCCGGACGATTCAGCTCGCAGAAGGTTGCGGTCATAGATGGGAGGAACTGCAACAGCTGCATGGAGTGCGTGTCCGCCTGCAGGTTCGACGCGCTCACGACCATCGGGAATGGTTCGTTGAAGAAGGTCGCAGTCGACACGGATGCGTGCGAGGGGTGCGGCGTATGCATGCGCGTCTGTCCCTCCAAGGCGATCAGACTCGCAGAGCAGGACAACGGCGAATGGTTCGTCTCGCGCACGCGCTTCGGACCCATGGTGCATGCCCTTCTGGCGCCTGGCGGGGAGAATTCGGGAAAACTCGTGGCTCTCGTCAGGCAGAAGGCGAAGGTCATCGCTAACCAGTCGGGAGCGGAGATGGTGCTGGTGGACGGCCCACCGGGGCTGAGTTGCCCCGCAATCTCAGCAGCCGCCGGGGCCGACCTTCTCGTGCTCGTGGCAGAGCCGACGGCATCTGGCTTGAGTGACTTCAGACGCATCGCAGACCTCTGTGCACATATGAAGGCGAAATCTGCGCTTGTTGTCAACCGTTGGGACATCAATCCGAGGGTGACCGAGGAGATCGAACGAGCCGCCAGCATGCGAGGGATTCCCCGGTTCGGGCGAGTGCCCTACGACGAGAGGGTCCCCCTGTCCATGGCGGCCGCCCGAACAGTCACGGAGGAGGATGGCTGCCCTGCGAATGTGGCAATCGTGAACATATGGGAGAAGGTCACATCTTATAAGTATATGTGACTCAAAATAGACGAAATCTATAAATAATTCTGTCCATATAGGACAACCCGATGATGCCACCCTTCGGACCGGGACGCAGGAGAGGAAGGCGCTGGGTAGAGACGCTCCCAGCAGCAGACTACTATCAGCCGAGGATCCCGCCAGGCTACCCAAGGCGCGTCGTGACGATAGGCGTCGAGGAGATAGAGGCGTTGAGACTCGTGGACCTGCTCGGGCAGTCCCAGGAGGAGGCGGCCGCAGCCATGGGGGTCTCGAGGAAGACCCTCTGGAGAGACCTGACCTCGGCTCGGCACAAGGTGGTCGAGGCCCTCATCAGTGGCTGGTCGATCCAGATCGGCGGGGGGAACTACGTTCTGAAGGGTGACGCAGACAGAGGTGAGCGAAGATGGTAGGAGGTTATGGAAGAGGATGCAGGCACAGGCACTGGTACTACGCGACCGGCGTTCCGGGATACGGCAGGGGGAGAGGATACTGCTGGCCCGGTCCGCCAGGATTCGCATATCCGCAGCCGATGCCAGAGGACTGGTGGTACCAGGAGGCCCCTCCGGAACTCAGCCCTGCGGAGGAACTGAACATGCTGGAAGAGGACGAGCAGATCCTTTCGGAGGAGCTTGATGAGATCAGGAAGAGGCTTGACGAGCTGAGGAATGAAGTGAAGAAGGAGGTGAAGTGAAGATGCCATGGGGAGACAGGACAGGCCCTTGGGGCCGCGGCCCGAGGTCGGGCTGGGGCATGGGGTACTGCTCGGGCTACGACACGCCAGGCTACGCCAACCCGTACAATCCCGGAGGGGGAAGATGGGGAGGCCGGGGCCGAGGCTGGGGAAGAGGCTTCGGTCGAGGCCGGGGCTTTGGCAGGATGCTCTGGGCGTATCCGGCCGTGCCATACGCGCCCTACTCCGGCAGTGCGCCGTACTATCCCGAGCCGGTCAGGCCCACAGCCGACCAAGAGAAAGCGTACCTTGAGAAGCTGAGCAAGTCCCTGGAGGAGGAGCTCAGCGAAATCAAGGAGCGGCTGAAGGACCTAGCGTCGAAGAAAACCAAGGAGTGAGCAGGCGCCACACCCTGCTCTTTTTGACTCCATATTCTGATTTTTCCTTGGCGGGACCCGCCTGAATCAAGCTCATTGCCCGCATCGGACGACGCGGGTTCAGCGCCTGATTTCTCGAATCAGTCAAATCATTAAAGACTGGGGTTGACACGTACGCGAGCGGTGAGGGATCACATGCCGATAGTGCACGTCTATGTCTGGAAGGGATTCTCGAGGGAAGCAAAGAAGAAAGTCATTGCGGGCATGACAAAGGTCCTCTGCGACCTTGGCATCCCGACTCAGGCGGTGGAGGTCATCATCCATGATGTGCCCAAGGAGGACTGGGGAGTGGCCGGCGAATGCGCGAGCGAGAAGCTCAAGGACGCACGCATGCCGTGAAGGGCTGGTGCGTCCATCTCCGAATGGCTGTCCCGCATGAAGTCCTCTGCACAAAATGGAAAAGAAAAGACGGGGAAAGTGTTTCTTCCTGCCACAACGAGGCATCAGCCGAGCAGTTCCAGAGATGACTCAAGCATTCCGTTCACGTTCGACAGAGCTGTCTCCAGGATGTCGGCCGAATCCTGAAGATTCTGCACGGCGACGCTGTATTTCTCCGTCAGCGAGGAGATCTCCCAGGAGAAGTCCGTGTCTCCGGAGGCCCTCTTGTCGAGAAGCGAGTAGAGCTCATCGTAGACGTCCGTCATGTGGGCCTCGCGTCCCTGGTTGCCCCACATCAGACCTGGGTAGTCTGGACTCGTGCATTCGATTATGAAGTGTTCGTACACTTCCCTGTCGACGTTCAACGCATAGTATCCGCAGTAGACGTCGAGCAGATTCCACAGGGCATTGACATCGCCCTTCTCCAGGCCATCTATCGTTGCCCTCAGCTGCACGGTGTCGACCTGATAGTGCTCGTGCCTGAGCATGGATTCGTCTCCCCACCCACCGTTTATGATGAGCTTCGAGAAGATCTGCTTCGTGGATTGCATCATCAGAGCGTTCACTTCGTCAGCGTTCTCGAAAGACCCGCCCTTCTTGATCTTGTTCCACAAATCCCTGCCGAGCTCCTTCAGCTGAGTCAGCTCCTCGTTGACCTTCGCCTTCGAAACGCCGGCCTGCGTCCATGCACTCTGGTTGATGGTGTTCTTTATGAAATCCGCCCACTGGGAGAAGTCGTATGGTACCACTGCGGCGCGGTCCAGCATGATCGTGTTTATTCCGCCAGCTATGGCGTTCATCGCGAGGGCCTCGGCAGAGACTATCCCAGTGTCGTTCTGGCAGTGATACATCCCCGCATACAGGGTGCTGCCCCTAGAGCTGACCGACATTGTCTCCATGCCGGATGTGCCGTAGTTCCAGGAATCGACCCAGGTCCCAGGCAGTCCTCCGACGCTGGTGCCCGCGGGGACATAGTAAGCGGACCACGGCGCATGCGTGGTGAAGTACTCGTTGATCGTTGACACGACTTTCATCCGCCACGGGTAGGTCCCCGGGTTTCCGCCCAGGGATACAGTGTAGTCGCCCAGCAGAGAGCCACCAAACTCGACATGCGCGCGCGTCGTTCCACCCCAATCTGGGTGGTCGTAGTGTGCCGTGAAGTGGGATCCTATCGCCCACGCGTTGAGCGTGTCAGCCTTTCCGTACTCCTCGGCACCGATGGCCACGTAGACCAACGTGCATGACGGCTTGTAACCTGAATCGATGATTGCCTTGGCCGACTGCATCATGGCCGAGACGTCGGAGACGTGGTGGTTGAAGCCATACCAGTGCTTGTCGAAGATCGCTCCATGGATTATCAGCTGTTCGGGGTGCTCTGTGCCCGGTATGTAACCCACGACGTTGTAGCTCGTACCGCCGGGCGTCACGGTGCAATCAGCCCACATCTTGACTTCCGCCGATGGGTCAGCGAGCGAAAGAGCCTTCAGCCTGGCGAAGTCAATGTGGCTCACCGTGATCATGGGGATGCCCCAGGTTACAGACTCGGAGTCATGGGTGGTGACGTAGCCCGGCCCCTGCTGATACTCCAGCCAGTGAATGATTATTCCCGCAGCCCCTTCAAGAGTGGCCTGCATGTGAGGGAAGTTGCACCAGTACATTTCCTCAGAATACACATCGCAGAGCACTATCTTGTTCGTGACATCCTTGCCGATGTAGTCCGAACTTGTCCCAAGCCCCACGTAGACCATCGATCTCGTGATCCCGCCATCGGGATCATGGTTCGGGTTCTGCACCGTTCCGGGCAGGCCGCTCGGCACGGCGCCAAGCATCGTATCGCTCTCGCCCGCGACTTGGACATATGCTTGAGCGTTGACTGTGAAGGCGTCGACCGGGAAAGGCTCCATCGCGACGTCCTGCAGCCCGATTCTCTCCATTTCGGCCCTGACCCATACTGCAGCGTTATGGTCTGCCTCGCTTCCAGCAGGTCTCCAGCACCCTCTCCCTTGATCGTCAACGATGCAGTTGACGCTTGGGTCGTAGGACAAAAACTGATCGACACTCATCGCATAGTCAGCCGCACCCACCGCCGCAGCCATGGCCAACTCTTCCTCGGTGAGAAGGCTCTTGCTTTGCTTCGCCGCGGCGGAAGGCGAAATCGCGGTCAAAGACATGCACACTACGAGCGCTATCGCTAATGCCAAGATAGCTTGTCTTTTCATCTCAACCCCCCGTTCATCTCGAGTCAGGAATTCCTCTCGAACCCAGACCTCGGCAGGAAATCGAGAAGACATGTAATAACAGTATCGAAGAGAGCATTTCAGCGCAGGGCAGCGGTTCTAGCTCGGAATAGCTGGCAAAACCGTCTGCCCGTCGACGTTCCCCTTGGCAACGCAAGTCTTCATAATCAGGAGGTCGAGCTGAGGACCAATCCCGACTCAGAATAGTCGGCGACGATGCCTGCCGGCTTCTGAATCTAGCCGTGCTTTCTGAGAATCTGCCAAAGACCCTTCAGAGATCATGGGCCTCTGCCCAGAAACCATGAAATACGCACAATCGACTCCCATCGAGCCGGTGGGTCGTATTAGGAAGGCTCAGGTGAACGTGTCCAACCGAGAGAGTCTCTTCAAATCGCTCAGTCCGAACTCCGACCTCCCGTTCGCGAGGGCCGAGTATCGAAAACGCTTCAGAAGACTCCAGACAGCCATGGCCTCCAGAGGCGTCGACGTCCTCTACCTGTCGTCCCCGGAAAGCATCTTCTACATGACGGGGTACAGAGCCGAGTGGTATCAAGCGCAGAGCCCAAGGTTCTGGCTGCCCATGAGCGGGACGGCGGTGAACGCGCACAGCGACCACCTCATCCACTTCGACACGATCGAGGAGAAAGCGATGGCCATCTGCGAGACGGTGGTCGACGACATTAGGGCGCATCCCGAGGAGACCGGCACCTCGATGGTCGACTGGGTCGTCAGCGAGCTGAGCAGGGAGGGCTGGCTTCCGGGGACCGTGGGCCTTGAGCTCTGGAGCTACCGTCCGAACAGAGCAGTGAGCGAGCGTTTCCAGTCGGCGCTTGAGGCCCGAGGATGTGAGGTCGTCGACGGGACCGATCTCGTCAGGGATCTCCGTTCTGTCAAATCCTCCAAGGAGCTGGAGTGTGTCAGGAAGGCAGCAAGAATCGCCGAGGTGGGAATGAAGGCTGCGGCCGACAACATGCGCCCAGGGATGACCGAGCTTGAAGTGTACGGGATAATCACGTCCGCCATGTCCAGGGCGGGCGGGGAGAACCCTGGTATCCCCATACCTGTGATTTCCGGGAAGAGGAGCGCCATGGGCCATGCGCTCGCCTCGAGGAAGAGGATCGCGCGAGGCGATATCGTGAACATAGACGTCTGCGGCGTCCACAACCGGTATCATGCCAACCTCGCAAGGACTTTCTCGATGGGCAGGCAGCCCGTGGATGTCGCGAGGATGGTCGAGCTCTCAGCTGGGGGGTTTGACAGGATCCGGAAGATCGTCCGACCGAACATGCTCGTTTCTGAGTTCGTGGACGAGATGTCCGCTTATTATGAGGATGCTGGAATAAATAAGGACCGGTGGTGGTACGGAGGCTACGAGCTCGGGATAGCCTTCCCTCCCGATTGGGTCGGGCAGTTCGTGTACGACTACGACCTCGACAATCGCGGCAAGCGGTTCGTCCCGGGCACGGTGGTGAACTTCGAGAGCAACTTCTGGCTGCCGCTTGACAAGGGTGTCTCGATCCTGATCGACACGATCGTCTTTGACAGGAACAGAGCGTCGGTCCTCGGAAGGAAGAACGCGGGGCTCGTGGTCCTCTGAACAGTCCAGGCCGAGACGACGCTGCTGTTGAGAATCGAACTTGAAGTTGCACCTAAGTGGAAATGGAATAGAAGAAGGGAGGATGGCCTCCCATTGCCCGAAGAGGGCTGAGTTTACAGTGCAATCGTCGTCGAGCCGCCGATCACGTCGGTGTAGTCGTAGGCCGGGTAGTACACTGACTGGCCGTTCCAGTTCGCATCTGGGACGTGCCCTGAGACATAGCCGCCCGCGTCGACGACTATCTGCGATCCCGAGACCTTGGCGTCGACATGGACGCTCCAGGTGACTGTCACGCTGGTCCCCGCGCCCATCGTGCCCAAGGAGACTTCCTGTGACGAGCTGACGAGCGTCATCCCCGATGGCAGGGATATCTTCGCGAACGAATCCGATGCCGGGAACAACGAGCTGTCGAACGGCTGCGGGCAGGGGTAGGTTATCTTCGCGGTGACCGCGACGGTCGATCCTACCTGCGCCTTCCCCCTGAGCTCCGCACTCACGGACCACGGGAGGACTATTGCACCGAAGTAGGGATGTGCGGTCCCGTACTCGGCATAGTCCCATCCGAGCTGGAAGTCCGAGTATGTCCAAGACAATATGCCCGTCCAGTCGTTGAGGTGGAGCGTGTCCCTGCCCCATGTGTCGATGAAGTAGATCAGGGACTGTGAGTCGTCATATCCCATCACGACCCTGTAGTGCCCTCCTCCTCCCGTCGGGGAGTAGTTCATCAGGACAATGACCGGGATGTCATTGGCGATGAGGGTCTTGAGCTCGGGCAGCCAGAACTTCTCGGACGAGAACCCGAAGGCCGCGTAGCCTGTCGCTCTCTCTGGGAATCCGGCGTATGGGCCGACGTTCGGGAAGTAGCTCCCCATGGCCGAGCTGAGCTCGCTGAATTGCCCAGTCCTCACGATATCCGGAGTCCAAGTGCCCATCGAGGATGTCCTCGCCACGTTCATTATCTCCTTCTGGTTGATGTCCGGGCCCCAGTAGTCAAACACCATCTCCAGCGATCCGGCGCCGCAGGAAAGCCCGTTCAACTGCTCGTGGTACGGTATGCCTGCGATCATGTGTGAGGTTGGCAGCGATGGCTTCCCCTCGACATTCACGGCGGGCATCAGGGCCCCTGCGAAGAGGACCGCCAGGGCTATCGATACAACTATCTTCGTGATCTTTCTCAAGCTGGTCTCCCCCTTTCACGAGAGCGCGCACTCAGTATAGAAACATTTAGCTTTCAAGGCACGAATTCTCAGCCACTGCATGCCACATGCGAGCCTGAGCTCATGCACGCCTCTCCTCTCTTGTGGGCGGGCGCGCCCTCGAGTCGATCGAATGCAGAATCGCAAGAACAGGATGCCTGTACGCCATCCTCGGTCCGGAATAACGCATCACGGTGCGCATCCTCTCCCTCATTTCCTCACCGTAGCAGTGGACGGGGCACTTCGCGCAGGTGGGTTTGGACTCAGAGAACACGCAATTGTCCAGTCGCTTCATCGAATATCCCAACAGCTCTCCGCATTCCCTGCAGATGGTGCGGGTCCCGTGGTTCCCCTTGCAGTACATCTCGACCATCGTCGAGACGGTCTTCTTCTCCCTCGCTATCCTGGACCCCTTCATGCTTGGCCCGTGTCTGTCTTGAAGCAACTCCAAGTAAAATACGCTTCCATCTGACGGCAAAGGACATGTTCGAGAAGGACTTCACTCCACGCGCAGCCACTTAGCGGAGACGAAGAACCCCATCGTCAACATCAGCAGCGCGAAGATCGCAAGGTACCCGAGGTTCATCCACTCGATGCCCGTCCCGAGGACGAAGCCCCGCCCTAGGAGCGCGGAGAACGAGACCGGGTTCACGCTCGCGATCGCCTGCATCCAGCTCGGGAACTGCTGGGCCGGGAAGAGCGACGCGCTCGCGAACATCAGCGGCATCGTGATGAAGTTGGACACCACTCCCGGGGTCTGCCAGTCGGTCGACGACGCGGTCACCGCGAGGAACAGGCCCGAGAAGCCCAGTGCAAGGAACATCAGGCCCAGTATCCAGCCCGCCCATTCGATGGGCGAGAGCGTGAACTGCACCCCGAAGGCCAGCGCCGCCCCGATCATCACGGGTATCTGCACGAGCCCCCTGGTCGCGGAGCCGAAAGCCTTGGAGAGGAATATCGTCTCCTTGGACGTCGGTGTGATGAGGATGCGCTTCATGAACCCGAACCGCTTGTCCTGGATCGTGCTCATCGACCCGAACATGCCGACCGAGAGCATCGACGTCGAGAGGACCCCTGGGAGCAGGAAAGCGATGTAGTCGCCCGTGCTGAAGAGGCCCTCCAAGACCGACTTAGGCACGTTCCCGAAGCTCGAGCCGAAGAACGCGAGCCACATGAACGGCTGGACGACGGTGATGAGGATCACGAACGGGTTCCTGAACGTGCGCAGGATCTCCCGCACGTACAGCCCCCAGAACTGGCTCCTCACGCTCATCCCCGGACCCTCCTGATCTCCGCGTAGAACTTCCGTATGTCGCCCATCGGCTGCTCCTCCGCGCCAAGGCGCTTCCCCGTGAGCTCGATGAACACGGTCTCAAGGCTCGGCTTCTCCACGTTTATCCGCTTGATGGCGCCCGTGGGGATTACTCCGAACATGCGAGGGAGGAAGGCCTCGGAGGAGTCGACGCGTATCTGCCACCCCGGTCCCATCGGCTTCACCTCGCGCACCCCCGCGACGGCTTGGATCGCCTTGACGTCGAGCTCCCCCGACATCTCCAGCTCGATCACGTCCCCGCGCACACGCGCCTTGAGCTCCGAGGGAGTGCCCTCGGCGATGATCCTGCCCTTGTCTATGATGGCGACGCGGTCGCACAGGATGTCGGCCTCCTCGATGTAGTGCGTCGTGAGCAGGATCGTGACCCCGAACTCCTTCCTCACCCCGGTGACGATGTCCCAGAGCATGTGCCGGGTGCCCACGTCGAGCCCTATCGTGGGCTCGTCCATGAAGATCACGGACGGCTGGTGGAGCAGCGCGAGGGCGATCTCCAGCTTCTTGCGCATGCCTGAGGACAGGTGGTTCGTCCTGTCGTTCCTATAGTCCTTCAATGCGAAGTAATCGAGCAGCTGGGAGGCCCGGTCCTCCCAGCCCGTCAGGCCTTGGAGCTTCGCCTGGAACCAGAGGTTCTCCCAGACCGAGAAATCGTCGTCGAGGATCACCTCAGCGGCCACCCAGCCGATGCGCGCCCGCTCCTGCATGGCCTCGGTCTGCACATCGAACCCCGCGACCTTGGCGTTGCCAGCTGTGATGTCGCTTATGCCGGTGAGCACCTTGATCAGGGTCGTCTTGCCTGCGCCGTTCGGCCCGAGGAGCCCGAAGATGCTCGCCGACGGGATCGTGAGGCTGACGTGATCGAGGGCGAGCACGCTGTGTCCCGAGCGGGGGCTGCCGTAGCGCTTCGAGAGGTCGTGGACCTCAATGGCCACGGTCGTGCGGGCCTTGACTCCTGTCTTCGGCGTCGCCGGGTCATCGGCGCTTGGAAAGTCAGAGACTGTCGATTCGCTCATCGAAGTCGGGCACGACCGCTGGGGCTGATATCTTCATCCCCTTATCCTGCGGGAGCTCGATAGGCTCGCCTGACCGATCCAACCCGTAGCTTCCAGAATTCCACAAAAACAATGGCAGGGGAGCGCGATACCCTCGCGGGTGTTCAGGATTGAGGAGGACCGAGGAGAGCTCGAGAGCGAAGAGCAGAGGTCTGTACCCTGGTGCGCGGAGCGAGGGACTCAAGAAAGCGGCTAGGCGTCCGCGGAACCGGTCCTCCGTTCGCGCGTGCGCGCTAGTTGTCGCGGCACTTTCAGCCGCACTCGCGGCCGTCGCATTCTCTTCGGGCACGCCGAGACCTGCGACGACCTCAGACGCGGGCATGTGGTCGTTCACGACCGTGGACTCTCCAGGCTATGTCGGCGGGTTCACCTCTGTCGCGACAGATTCCCTATGCAACGCCCACATCAGCTACTGGGACTACTCCGACAACGATCTCAAGTACTCCACCAACGGAGGGGGTTCGTGGGCAAGCTCGATCTTGGACAGCACGGGCATGGTTGGCACCTACACCTCGATCGCGGTCGATTCGGTCGACTGCGTTCACATATCGTACTTCTATTCCAACTATGGAGACCTCAGGTACGCCACGAATGCAGGTGGAGAGTGGGCGATTCACGGATTCGACAGCGCGGCCAGCGTTGGCTGGTTCACGTCGATCGCTGTGGACTCGAACGACGATGTTCACATAAGTCACTGGGACGAATCCAACGGCGACCTCATATACACGACCAACGCGGGCGGGAACTATCTGAACTGCACCGTCGACAGCGTCGGGAACGTCGGTCTCTACACCTCGATTGCCCTTGACCAGGAAGACAAAGTCCACATAGCATACATGGATCTGACAAACGGCTGCCTGAAGTATGCCACGAACGTCGACGGACCTTGGACGAACCACACACTCGATGACATCGGATGCTCGCGCGACGACCTCGGAGACTACACTGCCTTGGCCGTAGACTCTCACGGCAACTCGCACATAGCCTACTGGGACATGACGAACGATGATCTCAAGTATGCAACGAACGCCGACGGATCCTGGGAGACATTGACTCTCGACAGCCCCGGAAACGTCGGCTACTGGCCGTCGATCGCTGTCGATTCCTTTGACGGTATACACATAGCCTACTACGACAGCACGAATGGCGATCTCAAATACGCCACGAACGCGGGCGGGTCATGGATGTGCGATGCGCTGGACACCGCAGGGAACGTGGGCCGGTTCACGTCAATCGCCGTGGATGCCGGCAACCATGTTCACATAAGCTACTACGACTGGACCAACAGCGACCTCAAGTATGCGTACAACACGCTGGCTATTCCTGAGTTCGGGATGGCAGTCGTAGCCATCATCGCCGCGACCGTGTCCGTATTTGTCGCACTGAATCGTGCACATCACCCAGGGAACGATTGAACTGGCGGGAGCAGGTCCTTTCGATCGTCCTGTCAGGTCCTTGAGCTCTCAGAATCGTCCAAGACGAGCGTCGAAGACTCTATCGGTATCTTGACCATCTGTCGAGCAGGTCGCAGATCTCTTCTGCGGCCTCGACCGGATACGCGCCCGCCTTCACCTGGACGCGCACAAACTCTTTGGCCGATTCTATGGAGACCCGGGAGCCTTTCGCAAGCACGGTCGCGAGGATGGACGCCCCGGTCGACTCGCTGACCTCGTACTGGCTCAGGATCTCCCTGAGGTCGTACTTGAAAGAGTTCCCTCGGTGAAGATTCAACATGGAAGTCTTCTGGCTTTCGAGAGGGCGCGGCGGTTTCACATCATCGTATCTGCGTCTCTTGTATCCCGAGGTTCTGGCCAGAGTATCTCTCCTGTTGTCGATGGATACGGCCTGTGGCTACTTAATGTTTGACTGGATACTCAAGTGCCCAAGAATCCGCCCTCATCCACCCGGGTTGACAGCAGCTGGCTGTCCGTCTCTCGCCGTTTCAGGGTTGCACAGGCCACTACAAGTACTAAGACCGATTGGAGCGCGATCAAGGCGAGCGCTAACTGCGCTCACCAAAGGAGAAATCGTAATGAGCTATGGCTCGTACGGAGGCGGCAGCCGGAGATACGACTCGGGCCCCAGGGAGATGCACAAGATAAAGTGCTCCGACTGTGGATCCGAGGCGGAGGTCCCCTTCAAGCCGACAGAGGGACGCGCAGTATACTGCCAGGCCTGCTTCCAGAAGCACAGACCCGCACGAAGAGACTCGTTCTGAGCGTTTTATTCATTCTCATGAATTGACCGTTCGTTTCGTTTTGATTCGCAAACCACTTACACCGTTCTTTTGAACATCTCACCTGCCAGAGACGCTCATCGAAGCCAGGACGCAGACGGACAGAGGAGGAGTCCGTATTCTCGAAGCTTCAAGTAACGCGCGAATCAAGGCTGTGGCAACAATCCGGCTGCCCTGAGCTCCTGGGTTATCTTGTCGACAGCTATCTCGACATCCTCCGGCCTCCGGGCACCGGTGCAGACCAGCTTCCCGCTGCCGAACAGCAGCACGACCACCTTCGGCGAGTCGAGGCGGTACACCAGACCCGGGAACTGCTCGGGCTCGTACTCCACCTTCTCGAGCCCGACGCTTATGGCGATGGAGTTCAGATTGATCTTCGCTCCGAGGTCGCTCGAGGCGACGATGTTCTGGACCTCTATGACGGGGTTGGACTTGACGGGGATGCCCGCGGCCTGGATGTGCTTGATCACCTTGCCAATGGCCTGCTCCACCTGCTCGAGGCTCTTGCTGCCCGTGCACACGGCCTTTCCGCTCCTGAAGAGGAGCGTCGCAGTCTTCGGCTCTTTCAGCCGGTAGATCAGCCCAGGGAACTGCTCGGGGTCGTACTCGGCGCCCTCGAGAGCCATTACTATCGCCTGAAGGTCGAGTTCTCTCCCGAGGGAGGTCGATGCGACGACGTTCTCTATCTTTATGATTGCCATGATGGACACAACACGGGTCTCGCTGTATATCAAGGAGACCCACGTTCAGCATCCTGCCGTGTTCCTTGCCTGTGTACGGTGTCAAATTTGCAGTGGACACCTCCACTTTGGCTCCTTACGATGACCCCGTCACCCAGATCCCATCCGAGGCAGAGTGCGTCGTGTGCATCATTCCAGACCTGATTCGCGTACTCCGACATCCTTGGCGAACCCGGAGATGAAGCTCAGGTTGATGAATATCATCGTAAGAAGGAGGAAGGCCGCATTGATGCTGAGAATCACATCTGCATCTGTCTGACCAGGGAAGTATCCCAAGATCGCTATCTCGAGCGCAACAAGACAGCAGGCAACTGCAGCCACGAGCGAATACGGCCATATTCGGGAGATGAGCTCCTGCCTCTTGCCAGTCAGTTTCTTTCTCCACCATATCAACGGCTTGTCCATCTTTGTCGAATAGGCCCAGGTGATGACGAAGAACGGAATGACAGCGATTCCTCCACCCACGAGAAAAAGGATGAAGAATGACGGAAGGAAGACCGTCCTTCCATTCCTCCTCCGAAGGAAGAACAGTGACCAGATGATGATGAAGATGCTCACACTCATCGCGCATATCCCTGTCATCAGGAAATTGGGGACAATGGTAAGTGCATCTTCTCCACCGAATTCCCATGATTGCGTGGATTCCCCTATGGCCTGGATCATGAGCCCATCCGTCGGTTTGTTCCCCTGAAGCGCTTCGAACAGACCGTGCTCAAAGCCAGCTGCCGCGAAGAGCACCCCAAGACTGGTAGTGATTGTCCCTGTAGTCCGGTTGAGCAGTCCCTGCTCACGCTTCTCAGGCACATTTCCGCTCATATGCTCACTGGTACCGTCCACTCGCTACTCGACGTTCCTTCTGTCGTGGCTCTTCATGGACGCCATGCGGGCCTTGACCGCGATGTACCGGAATGGCTCCGGAGGGATGTACGCCGGCAGGTTCCTCTGGAAGAAGGGCATGCGTTTCCACGCATCCGCTCGGCCGAGGTGCATGTCTGCTATGACTTTTCCGAACAGGAACGACAGCGTCACTCCGTGCCCGGCGTATCCCACGCCGTAGTAGATGTTCTTCTTTCGGCCTGTGACACCAACAGACTGGGCGTTGTCGTATGGATATCCCAGCACTCCGCTCCAGATATGCTCCATCTGGACATCCTTCAACCCCGGATAGATCCTCACCAGCTCCCTGCGCAAAGCCTCTCTCCTGATCTCCAGGCTCTTCTTGTAGAACATGGGCTCGTTGAAGAAGTACTCGGCGTTCCCGGCGCCTATCGTGATCCGTCCGTCGTCAGTCGTTGAGAGGTGGTAGAGGTACAGACGGTCATCGTGGAACGGGATTCTGCTGGTCCAGCCGATCTTGGAAAGGGTGTCCTTCGGGAGCACCTGCGTCGCGGCCATTTCAGTCTGCACGACGGCGACCTTGCTCCTGAAGTAGTGCAGCCTGGAGGAGTATGCATCCGTGGCAAGGACGATCGACTTGGCTGTGACTGTATGCCTCGCACCGTCAGCTCCTCCAACACGGAGTCGCACTGGCTCCCCTTCGACGATTCGCAGCACCGGGCTGTTCTCGTAGATGACCACTCCTGCTCCTTCAGCAGCCTTCTTCAGAGCACGCACCCACTTCATCGGGTCAACATCGGCTGCGTTAGGGTCGAAAAGGCCGGCGGCGTAGGCTCTGGTCCCGATCTCTTTGGCCACGCGGTCCCTGTCCCAGTACTCGATCGGGACGCCGATCGAAGACGCCATCTCCACGTACCGTTTGACCCTCTCAGCGCCCTTGTCGCTCATGTTGACCTGGAGCGACCCGCTGTGTCGGATGGCCGACCCGGAGCCGTTCGCCTTCATCAGGTCCGTTATCTCCCTGATGCACTGGGCCGTCGCGTCATAGGTGAGCTTGTGAGTCTCTGGCCGGGCAACGGACATGTAGTCCATCTCGGCCTGGTTGAGGCACATACCCCCATTCCTGCCCGAGGCCCCATGACCCGCGAACTCGGATTCCAGGACGACGACTTCCTCATCGGGTTTCAGATTCTTGATGTGATAAGCGGCCGAAAGGCCTGTGTATCCCGCCCCTACTACGGCGACGTCGGCCTTGATATCTGCTGCTAGCCGAGGACTTCTGGGCGCACTATCCTTGTTCCAGATGCTTTGATTCTGATCTAGCCCCATTTGGTCCACTCCCCCATTCGATCCAAATCGGAGATTGTACTCATCTCCGGTAATGCCTTTCAACCTGTTTCAGGCTTTCCAGACCGATAGGGGCTCGTCGCGCGCCCTCGCTTGCTCGGTTGGATATCCTGTCAAGTTCATTGCAATACGATACAAGTGCGCTCCCACTGAAGGTCAGCATTCCACTGCGTGCAGATGAGAGGCTATTCCCGCCCTGTGAACTTCTGATACAGGGAGAGCGCGCGAACACTAGTCCGCCAGTCACCTGCAATCTTCACGGCGGGGAGGCGGCCCTGCCCGGCCCTGAGGCTCAGGTAGTGGGCAGAATAGGATTCCTTCGAGGCAAGCTTCTTCAGAGGCTTGAGCTCGTCGTCCGCAGTGCCGACTTGGTCCAGCAGGTCAAGCAGGGAACGCCCCATCAGTTCTTCGAGAAAGGACACGAGATCGGACAGATCGGACGATGATTGACCTTTCTCCAAGGCCGATAGGTAGTCCTCTCGGTCTGGCGGAAGAACATGCACCGGCGGCCAGTTGTGTTTGAGGAAATGGAGATTCAGGAGCAGCCTGCCCACACGCCCGTTGCCGTCACTGAAAGGATGGATTGATTCGAACCCGAGATGGAGCCACGCTCCCAACCCGAAGACCTCGGCCCCTTGAACATCCCGAGTGTCGTACTCCTTGAGAAGGGCTTCCATCTCTCGCACCACCTTCTCCATCCGAGGAGGAGCGTGCGCTGACCCGGTTATTCGGACGTTCACCCGCCTCCACTGGCCAGCATCCGCCTTAACTCTTTTGAATACGGATTCGTGAAGCTCCAACACGGTCTGCATTTTGATTGGCAGGTCCTTTCGTTGAAGAAGTCCTCTGAACGTGCTTTCATGCTGAAGCGTTTCGAGGACGTCACGCAATGGTCTGTTCCCTACGCTCTGATCTTTGATCAGAAGGCTCTCGACTTCCTTCCAAGTGAGAGTGTTGCCTTCGATGGCGTTGGTCCCCCAAGTGTCCAATGCGCTGGTCCGCTTCCACACTCCCTCTGGAAGACGGTCAAGGGAGGTGCGCGTCAGGAGCGCATCACGCAGACCGCCCAGTATGCTTTCATTCACAACTAAAGTTCAAGGCATACAATGTATATAAACTCATATGCTCCAATTAGGACAATAGTAGCAAAAGCATACAAAAGATGATCAGCTGACCATCGGCAAACCTCGAGGATTCCGACGACTTGAGATCGATGCCCGCAATCGACCGGAGCGCGTCTATTGTGAGGCAGCGATCTTCTCGAGACGGCCTTCCTTGCATCCTTTCTTCAGTATCTCGCGTAGAACTCCGCGGAGCTCTCTAGTGACTTCCTCAGACAGGTACACTCTCGCTCCGTTGACATCTTTGACCCCTTCCTTCTTGGCCGCGGCCGTCTCCAGAAAGTCGACGAATGGTGCCATGGGCCCACAGTAGTCCTTGACTGCCATGTCCATAGAGTTCTCGCCGGTCTCGTCGTCAAGAATGGAGTAGGCGAGGAACATCAGCGCAGTTAGCTTCTTCGAGGCACGATTTGGACGATACAGAGGACTCCGGCGATCGCTGGAGATGTTGACGACTACCCCCCTGTCGAGCAGCACGCGCAGTCCCCTCCTCACGCTCGGATCGGAGAGCTCAGTCAGTTCCATGAGATCGTGATGACTGTAGTCTGAGAACGGGTCGGCCACGACCTCCTGGAGCACTCTGAGCTCAGCCGTGTCCCCGAAAAGCCCACCAAACGGGGAGTCGGACAGTTCCACCAACCTCTTCGGAGCTCGTTCACGAGACGACATGTTTGTCACTTTCATACTCACGGGAGTAGTACATATACGAACATAAATGTTTGTCTAGCCTAACTTTTATTCTGATATTGACTGTGATGGGGGACCTCGACGTCATGGGCGCTTGCGTACTCATCTGCCCAGCGAATATCCCTAATCCATACTACCTTGTCCCCTCGGCTCTGAACAACAGACAGATTGTCCGTATCTAGACCGACTATAGCAGAGTTCAGATCCAGACCAAGATGACGGAGCTTCTTCTCGCACGTCTTCAGGTGCTTTGCTCCACCATTCCTCTTGAGCCAACCTATGAATTTGGCCCCACGATGATCAATGTTTCACGATCCAGATGCTTCCCCGATAGGAGTATCCTGCTCACACCAATACCATCTAATCTGCTGCATGTAGTGAATCGCTGGTGCACAGCCTATTCATGCACAGTCCCGGCGGATATGATCGACACCATGCCGGGCGAACACCCTGGGTCCAGCCGAACCCGGCTACTTCTCTGCCGCGACAACATCCCGCTTTGCTCCATGCGTCGATTCGTAGGCTTGCTCCAGGAGCTTGAATGCGTGGTCCGACCTGATCCTCGCGTAGTAGATCTCTGTCGTGCGTGTCGTCTTGTGCCGAAGCGCCCTAGAGACCGCATCTGGACGACCGCCCCAGTCAATACACATCTGTCCGAATGTCGCTCGGAGCGCCTGGATTCGGAACTTGATCCCGGACTGCCTAACCGCTGCGGCCTTGACTTTGCCCCACATGCCGTCGCTCCAGTATCCAGCCGTCCCAAGCATGACCTTTGGGACTAGAGGCTCGGCGGAGGAGATTCCGTGTGCGCTGAGATATCGCTTCCGCGCGCGCAAGAAGTCGGTCACCGTGTTGCGCGCTGGCGGTAGGATCTGAGCGGGAGCCGCGACCGCCCAGCTGCTTTCGCCCTTCGGATGTGCGACTAGGATTGTCCACGTGTCGAGATGCAGGTCTTCGAGCCTGGCTAAGCGTAATTCCGACCTCCTCAGTCCAGAATAGGCGTACATGGCAACCATGAACCGCGCGACACTCCCCCAGTATCCCGGCATGGTCCGAAGCTTGGACCTGAGTTCCTCAACTATTGACTCAGTCAGTACCAGCACCTCCGCCTGAACCTTCTGAGGGAAGCGAACGTACCGGAGCTTACGCATCTGATCAATCACTCCGTTGCTCTCAAAACGCAGGAATCCGTTCAGATAGTCCATGTAGTTGGCTTGAGTGCTGTGAGCGAGACCTAAGCCGGTTCTTGTCTTCCTGTTCCTCATCCACTCCATGAAGGCGGCGATGTCGTCCTTTGTCAGCTTCTGCGGATTGGTCGTACGAACCCTGCCCTCCTCCTTGAGCTCTAGGAGTGCCCGGTGAATCGTTCTGAACGCACGCTCCATCGAATGAAGTGTCCTGGGCGCGTAGTAGACCCTTATCGCTTCGAAATACACCTGCTGCCTTGCAGTCCATTGATCGCGGGACACTCTCTAGACAAGGCGAGGGATTCGTCCTGATTGTTCTCGTTACAAGTAGCTCGATACCTCAAGGGTGTCCAGGGCCATTCTCGATTTGCTTATATATGGTGTCAACTTCTACTGGACACCTATATATACTCCGAGCGTGAATGAACCTTTGTGACGCAAGTTGAGGAGATCCTCGCAATCTTCAATCCATGGTGGGAGGCCCCCTTCAAGGCCGAGGGTATCAGGAGACGAAAGTATCTCGACGAACTCATCAAAAGAGAACGTTCGAAGGACATCATCTTTATCACAGGGCTGCGAAGGGTGGGAAAGACCACTCTTCTCCGTCAGTACATCGAGGATCTCATTTCCCGTCGTGATCCCAAGAGGGTCCTCTATTTCTCGATGGACCACCCCTCTCTAGTGAGAGAGTCCATTCTGGACATTCTCGACAGCTACAGGCGCATTCATGGGTTGAAGCACGAGGATCGTTTCACAGCAGTGATCGATGAGGTGCACCTGAGGCCAGGATTCGAACAAGAGCTGAAGTCGGTGTACGACCTCGGATTCGTGAAAGTCTTCGCAAGTGGGTCGTCATCCCTCTTCATGATCGAGAGAGGAGCGTTCCTGACGGGCAGACAATCGTTCATCGAGGTGTTCCCGTTCAGCTTCGCAGAGTATCTCGACCTTAAGGGGATAAGGAGCAGGTTGAGCGATTCACATCTGATGGTTAAGCACGCGGAGGAGTACGTCCTTGCTGGAGGCCTGCCTGAGTTCCTGAAGACAGGCGATCCGGATTACATCACCGGGCTCGTCGAGTCCATTCTATACAAGGACATTGCTGGCCGCAGAGGCTCACGGAACATTCAGACGCTCAGGGAGTTGCTTCTCGTCGTCACCCAGAGCTGCGGATCAAAGCTGTCACCGAGGAGGATTGGAAGGATCCTCGAGATATCGCATGAGACTGTGCGCGACATGCTCGCTGCCTTCGAAGAGGCGAACCTGATTCACACGATCCGCATGAAAGGCAAGGTGTCAGAGAGCCTGAGGGCCCCGAGGAAGGTGTATCTGACCGACACCGGCATCCTTCACATCCTCAGTCCAACTATCAACCTTGGATGCGTCGTGGAGAACTGCGTCTTTAACACCCTGAGAAGTCGCGGTGGAAGGCCCACCTATGGTCTCGTCCGCGATCGGGAGATCGACTTCATCCTCCCCGAATCCTGCTTGGAGGTCAAGTATTCGGACAGGGTGAACCCGGAAGACGTCTCACGCATCAGGGAAGCCAAAGTGAAGCGCAGGATCATCATCACTCGAACCCAAGCTGGCCGAATGAAGGACGTCGAGCTTGTCCCACTGTGGCGCTTCCTGCTCGAGACATGACGCTCATGGAATCAATAGCCAGATCGCGGTGGCGCTCAGCTGGTTAGCCTTGTTTGCCTTCCACCCAATGCCAATCGCGCTTCATCTCTAGGCTCCATGATGCCCTCGACGGCTTGGACCCCAGTTCCCCTCTCACTTGAGAGTGCATTTGTCTATCGTGTCGTGCGTGATGACAAATCGATCGTCACATATCTGACAAAGCTCGTTGCTGAGATTCTGACCTTTCGAGTAGTACAACTCTACGATTACTCCGGCATCTTTGGCAGCCCTGACTGCTGGAACGAAATCGCTGTCTCCTGAAACCAGCACTGCCTTGTCGATCCTATTCGACGAACCCAGCCTAACAAGATCCACTGAAAGCAGGACATCGACACCCTTCTGCTCGAAAGGTGGGGTCGAGTTTGTCTTCCTAAGTCTCCCAAACCGAATCTCGAATCTCGGAAGTCTGTCGAGAGCTGTGAAGAATCTGTCGGAGTCGCTCTTCCGTTTCTTTTCGGATTCTGTAGGATAGGGACTCTGATAAGGCGGACAGTCGTAGACATACGTCCTGAAGCGTTCGCAACCTCCGCAAAGGAGATCTGAGAATGCTCTGTAGTCCAATTTCGGTTCGTTGAAATCGTATTTCAGAACCTTGGCAAGATACCCATTGTCAATGAAGACAGCGGTCTTGTCTGACATATCCTCCCACCCCCCGAAGAACTAGATATTTGCCTGCCGTCCATCAGCGATGAACAACAGGGGACATATACACAAACACATACACGGACATCGTTATTAAGGGTTTCTCCTACTTGTAGGCCAGGATGTTCGGAATTGCTCGCCGCGATAGGGAGCGAGTCCTTGGCGGGAAGTTCAGACTCCATTGCATGTGAACCTCTCTACGTAGGCAATATTCATAGGAAAATGACGAGTTACAGGTGAAGGCGAGGCAATGACATCTGAGAAGAGCGAGTTACCAGAGGTGACTGAGCAACTCCAAATGCTGGCAGACAGACGAGAGAAGCTCCTAAGGAGATTCTTGGCGATCCTCGTAGTCGTTTCGGGAATTGTTTTGGTGGTGGGAATCCTGTACCTGGGAGAATCCCTAGCGAACGTCATTTACTCAGGGACGAATCAGAACATCACCGCGCTCAAAGCCAGTTTGTTCATGACGTTCTTTGGAACGGTGGTTCTCATCTTGTGCGGGAATCGACTTATGGCGAAGAAGTAAACGCGCACATGAAGGTGTTCAGATTCTGTTCATCATGAACTTCATGCGCGGGTAGCTTCCAGAGCTCGTCAGAAGATGTCGCATTGCCATAGCGACACGAATGCCTGCCTGCCGGGCCTCCTCCGCGAGAAAAAGCTATCTGGGAAGAGTCGTTTCCCGATACAAAGGTACGGCCGCCACATCAATTCGTGAGGGAGGCGGACGGATACGTAGTCGCGTCATGTCCCGGAACATCCCGAGAAGGACATCGGCCCATGACGGCGCTCGATGGGGCCGCTCTTCTCGGCATCGAACGAAGGTCGCTCCATGTTCGACGAATTGGGGAAGTCGCTGCGGACATACCTCCACAGCGAGTTCATCAGGCAGTATGCGAAGCTCAGCGTCCTCGCGGCAGTGGTCGGGGCAGTTGGGGCATTCATCGCGATAGGATTCCGATGGATGATCCAGGCGTTCCAGGGCCTGTTCTTCGCCGGCGGGACTCCGCTTCACAACACGCTCGGGGTCTGGCTCATCTTCGTGCCGGCCGTCGGCGCGGTCTTCGTGGGGGCGATCTGGTACTGGCTCGCGCCCGAGGTGAAGGGGGCCGGGGTCGCCGACGTCATGCTGACGACCGTGTCACAGAAGCGGAAGTTCAGGGCGAGGACGCCTGCGCTCAAGGCGCTTGCGGCATCGATCACCATCGGCTCTGGAGGGTCCGCGGGCAGGGAGGGACCGATCATACAGATAGGCGCCTCCTTCGCGGGAGTGGTCGGCAGCTGGCTCAAGCTGACCAGGACCGAGCTCAGGATCCTCGTGGCCTGCGGGGCGGCTGCGGGCATATCAGCAACTTTCAACACGCCGCTCGCGGGCGCGGTCTTCGCGCTGGAGCTGCTGCTGCTCGAGTTCAAAACCCGGTCCTTCGTCCCCCTGATCATATCTTCGGTGTTCGCCACACTCATCTCGAGGTTGTACCTCGGGGACTTCCCGACGTTCTCTGTGAAGCTGGAGTATTCCCTGGTCAGCCCCTACGAGCTCGCGTTCTATCTCCTGCTTGGGCTAGTCGCTGGCCTGGCCGGAGTGGGCTTCACCAAGAGCCTCTCGAGAATTGAAGACGTGTTCGACAGGGTCTCGCTTCCGGGCTTCGTGAAACCCGCCCTTGGCGCGCTCCTGGTCGGCGCCGTCGGCATCTTCTACCCGAGCATCATGGGTATAGGCTACGACACCGTCACGATGGTGTTGAACGGGGACATAGCGGCCCTGTTCCAAGGACACTTCGTGATCTTGTTTGTCGCGGCGCTGCTCGCCATGAAGCTCATCGCGACGTCGCTGACGCTCGGCTCTGGAGGCTCGGGAGGCGTTATTGGCCCCTCTCTATTCATGGGAGCGATGCTCGGCGCGGCCTTCGGCATGGGCGCGCACACATTCTTCCCGTCCATCACGGCAGACTACGAGGCCTACGCGATGGTTGGGATGGCCGCGGTATTCGCGGCCTCGAGCCGGGCGACCCTCACGGCCATCCTGATGCTCTTCGAGATGACCTCGGCGTACAGCATCATCCTTCCGCTCATGTTCGCGTGCGTTGTGAGTGATGTCGTCAGCAGCATCCTTTCCAAGGAAACCGTCTTCACGTACAAGCTGGCCAAGCAGGGTGTGAGGTACGTCCACGACCTCTCGGCGAACATACTGGAGATGGTCAAGGTCAATGACGCGATGACGCGCACGTACAACCCGATCACCCCGGACACCACATTGAGGGAGGTCGTTGACATGGAACTCTACACGGGCAAGAAATGCTTCCCGGTCATAGCGGCCGACGGCAGGATGAAAGGCATACTCACCGCCTCGGACGTGAGGAAGGCCTTCGAGAAGGGCAACAAGGACGGTCTGGCCAAGGACGTGATGACCAAACGCGTCGTCACGGTCTTTCCGGAGGATTCTTTGCAGCTGGCCTTCGAGAAGATGGTATTGCGCAAGATCGGCTACCTGCCAGTGATCGACCCGGCGAAGCACAGCCGCGTACTCGGCATGATCGACCGTGAGGCGATACTGGACAGGTACAAAGAGGTGCTCGCGGAAGAGGTCTCCCAGGAGTCCCTCCACGGCAGACTGATGGAGTAGTCTGCGCCCTTGGCCTCATCGTCCTGGATCCCGGTCTCATCTACCAATCCTAAATACCTCGGGCACCTTCGGCCACGCATGGAACGCAAGCGCTACGAGAGCCCGGTCCTCACCTTCGCCATGTTCGCAGTCATCTTCGTCGGTTTCGTGGCGACCGTCCTAGACCCCTCGGGGCTCGCGGCGGAGGGCGGAGGGAGGATCGATGTCGGCATCCTCACCCCCGTCAGGCTCGCGCTCGTCGTCGCCGGCATCGCTTTGATCACAGCAGGCTTCGCAATCCGGTTCGTGGCCATTGCGACTCTGAAGAGGAACTTTTCGGGCGCGCTCAGGATCAGGGCAGATCACACGCTTGTGAGGAGCGGCATATACGCGCGCGTGCGACACCCCGCGTACCTCGGGGCCCTTGTGCTCTTCCCCGGCTTCGCTATCATGATGTCAAGTGTTTTGGGCCTCCTCGTCATGCTCCTCCTCGTGCCCCTCCTGTTGCACCGAATCAAACTGGAGGAGCGCATGATGGTCGAGAGGTTCGGCAGGGAGTACGAAGACTACATGAGAGTGAGCAACCGCCTCATCCCGCGCATCCATTGAGGACGATCGGAGCTGCCACGCCCCCTGCCCTTCGGCCGCGAAGCCTCGTTCCGACCGAACCTATCCGGCCGAAAGAAATATCTACGATGTTTGCATAGGAACCGACGAGTGAGAATCGGTGAAAATTCAGAAGAACAATGGAGAATACGAGGAATACGACCGAGGGAAGCTCGAGAGATCGATTCTCAATGCCGGAGCGTCCCCCGAGATTGCGAGCAAGATCCCGGACAGGATATTGCCGCTGATCGGACTCTCCACGCACGACCTGAGGAAGAGAGTCGCGGAGGAGCTGAACAGAGAGAACCCCGCGCTTTCGGCCAGCTACCTATCCACCAGGCGACTCGTGGTCAAGCAGGACGAGAACATCAAGCCGGGCACGGCAGGTCTGAGCGAGGATCTAATGACTGGCCTCAAGACCGACCCTGGCGCCGTGTTGTTCAACAGGAGCGGCAGGTTGGAAGTGAGCCTGCAACTGCTCCATGAAGCCAACGCCCGCGAGGTACACCTCAGCAAACAGGACATCGAGAGGCTGAAGGCAAAAGACGGAGAGCGGGTCGCGATCCGCTTTCCAGTTTGAGAAGAGACGAGAGACCGCACCGAATCCGGTTCTCTCGTTCGATTGCCTCGGCCCCACGTCGACAGGAGATGACCGAGTTGAGGAGACAAGGGGACTGAACAGATGAATAGAGCAATGGTGCTGGCAGTGCTCTGCGCGCTCGCTGTAGCGGGCGCACCAATCACGATCGGTGCGATGGGGCAACCCGCCCCGAATGCGCTCGATATTCTGCATATTGACACCTACGCCAAGAGCGTGCGCTCCGGCGAGAGCGTGGCCTACAACTGGACACTGCAGAGTCTGAGCTCGGCGCAGAACCTCACCGTACTGGTCCATCCGAGCATATCGAGCGGGTGGACATTCCAGACCGCACAGGACACAGTGACAATCTCGCCTCTGGGGCTGGGGAGCGTCACGGTCACCGTCGCGCCTGAACCGGACACGAGGCAGACTTCGGCGAACCTCACGGTCCATCTGAGCGTCTACGACCGCGGTTACCTCGTCCAGAACTCTGTCGTATACGCCGTCACCACCATCAACGGCTACGGCGCGAACGACAAGGTGCTAGGGCTCTTCGCGAATCCGCTCCCCTACCCGCTGAACAACGACTGGGGAACCTTCGTCCTCGACATCATCATTTGGACCTGCATCAGCCTCGCGGTCGCGCTCGGGGCAATGCCGCTGCTCAATTCACTGGGATCTAAGAGCAGGGTGCGCATCGCGAAGGTCGTGACTAGGATCGTGAGGACCCCGATCGTGATCGTAGTGGTCCTCTACGCCGCGCTGCAGTCCATGACGGTGATCGAGGAGCACCTCCCGAACGGCCTTAGGGACATCCTGCTCAAGGTCTATGGCGTGGGCGTCGCGATAGTCCTGCTCTATGTTGCATACAAGCTCTTCCGCGAGGTCGTGATGCACATCGCGAAGGACATATCGTCGAAGACCGAGACCCATCTGGATGATATCCTGGTCCCGATCGTCGAGAAGGTCGGACTTGTGGTCATCGGCCTGGTGGGCGTAGGGCTTCTCCTTGGGTACCTCCGGGTCGACCTAACGCTGTTCGTCGCGGGCGGGGTCGTGACGAGCATGGTGATAGCCTTCGCGGCCCAGGACACTCTCTCGAACTTCTTCAGCGGGATGTTCATCCTAACCGATCGACCGTTCAAAGAGAACGACGTCATCATCCTGAGCGACGGTGACTGGGCCCAGGTGCGCAAGATCGGGCTGAGGACCACCAGGCTGTTCAGGTTCAACGACGCCAGCACCATCACCGTGCCCAACAACAAGCTCATCAACGACAAGATCGCGAACTTCTCCAACGACCAGGACCCTGGAAGGCTGATGAAGACCTTCAACGTGGCCTACGGGAGCGACGTCGGCAAGGTGAGGCGGATCATAACGGACGTCATCAACGAGAACCCGCACATAGTGCACGAGGAGCCGCTGAAGCCAATCATCAGATTCGACGCGATGAGCGAGTCGAGCCTCGACTTCTTCGTCCTGGTCTGGCTGGACAGCCGCGACAGCAGGTTCGCCGTGACGGACTACCTCAATACCGAGATATACAACAGGTTCAACGATGCGGGAATCGAGATCCCGTTCCCGCAGAGGACCGTGCACGTGCGGATTGACAAGGGCGAGCCGGGCGACTGGACGGCTCCGCTCGATATCGAACGAATTGCGGACGATGTTCAGAAGACTTCGGACAAGAAGCGGAAGAAGGGGAACTGGAGCGGCTGACCTGGAGGGATGTGATGTACGAGGGCGACCTGGCAGGCGGGGAGAGGAAGGTCCGGGTGACCGAGACGATAGACGACTTCTTCGAGGAGGTCGTGACCAGGGCCGCCTGGCTCCGGATGGACGCGACACTAAGGGACGCAATAGACGTCATCCTTCAGACCGGGCCCACGCGGAAGGCGTACGTCCTCGATGATGAGGGGACCATCAAGGGCACCATCTCGATTGAGACTCTCATGCGTCACGTGGCAGACAGGCTGGGCGCGCGCCCTCCGGGGATTGTCTCGTGGCTTAGGTTCGTGAAGGACACGGATAGCGACAGAGTGTCCGACTTCATGGCAAAGCCCGCATCCGTCACCAAGCATACGCTGGTGGTCGACCTGGTGAGACGGGTCGTGGGAGAACATCTGAACGACTTCCCGGTCGTTGACGATGAGGGGAAGCTGATCGGGGAGGTGAACTCCGTCAGCCTGCTGAAGATAGCACGTTCATACTTCCCTGAGAGGGAAGCTGAGCCCGCCCGGGAGTCTCCCGTGGACCCTTTGAAGATGTCCCCAAGCAGCGGCGAGATGCATCCGGATCAGGTTGACCGCTGAACCCCACGCTGCGAATCGACGTTCACGAGGTTCTCGAGGAACGCTAGCACCGCATCAGGGCAGTCCACTGAGTATTTCGCAGACGATGCGGAGATTCCGACCTTGACGGAGATGCATTTTGACGGCAAGACCTCGAACAGGAACTCGTCCGTTTCGTCGTCCCCCGCACAGAACATGAACCCGTATCGCCTCGAGGCCAGGTATCTGCTGTAGAAGAGTCCCTTGTTGACTTGGGTGCTCTTGACCTCAACCACCTTGTTCCCCGCCATGACGCCGATGTCGAGGTTCGCGGTCAAGTGAGTGAGAGCATCTATCAACTCTTTCGCAGCCATTGCTCCGGATTCGATGTCGCTCTCCCTGTAGTGCCAGGCCATGGAGAAGTCCTTCTCCTCGATCGAGGACCCGGGAATTCGATCTGTGAAGAGCTCAAGCACAGGCCGGATGCGATTCTTCCACCTTGGCTCCGTTCCAGCGAGGGGCTTCCAGTCGCCGGACCCCTTCGCCCTAAACCAAGCCCCGTGCTCGGCGACGAGTGACAGGGGCGCATCCCCAAACCATCGTTCCAGGTCTGCTCGCACTCTTCCGCTGATCAAATAGACTTCATTGCGGCGCGAGGATGCAAGCGATCTCAGGACGGACTGGACGCGGGGGGAGGGCGCCGCCTCGGAGGGCTTCGAAGCGAATGGGACCAGGGTGCCGTCGTAGTCCAGTAGGAATGCTCTCTTGCGAGACGCGCGGAAGGCCTTCCTGAGCCCGCTCTTTGTGTGCTGACTCATGAGCATTGTGCTCAAGCTCCTTGACGAGCTGACAGACTCCTCCAGCCTGTCAAGGAACCGCTCGGCCCACTGCTCTGAATCTGTCTTCTCGAGGCGGGAGCGCATGATCCTGTTCCTCCTCGCCTGTTCCTCGATGGGCATTGTCAGACCCTCGTAGAGCGCCCCAGCAATCGCTTCGTCGTCGTTGGGATTCACTATCAGGCCCTCGAGCATCTCCTTCGAGGCTCCCGCCATCTCGCTCAGGACGAGAACCCCAGTCTCGTCGTTGCGCGAGGCGACGTACTCCTTCGCGACGAGGTTCATGCCGTCCCTGAGGGGCATCACTAAGGCCACATCGGCCAACAGGTACAGCGCGTTCAGTTCATCCTGGTCCAGCCTGCGATACACGTATCGGATTGGCGTCCAATCGATGGTCCCGAACTTGCCGTTGATGCGTCCCACGAGTTCGTCAATCTCTCGCTTCAGCCTGCCGTAGAGGTCCACCCTCTCCCTCGAGGGAACGACGACGCACAGATGGACGAACTTGCCCTTCATCTCGGGATGCGCCTCGAGCAGCCGCTGGACCGCCAGCAGCTGCTGCGGGATCCCCTTTGTGTAGTCCAGACGAGAAATCGAGAAGATGGTTCTCATATCCCTCACCTGGCGCCGCGCCCTTCTGAGAGCCGCGCGGACCCCAGGGCGCTCCGACGCCCTGGCGAAGTCCTCGAAGTCAATCCCTAACGGGAAGGCATCCACCTGGACGGACCGATGGTCGATGATCAGCTGACCGATTCTGTTGTCCATGCCGAGGAAGTGCCTGACGCTCCCCAGAAAGGATTGCGCGTAATCGTATGTGTGGAATCCTATGAGGTCCGCGCCGAGCATGCCCTTGACGAGCTCGCGGTGCCACGGAATCAGCTCGAAGGTGTCGTAGTGGGGGAAGGGGGTGTGGAGGAAGAACCCAATCTTGCAGCTCGGGACGTACTCCCTGATGTACTGTGGAAGTAGCATCAGGTGGTAGTCGTGGACCCACACCGTGTCCCCCGGCTTCACCAAGCTCGCGACCTGCTCGGCGAAGAGGGCGTTGACCTTCTTGTAGGCCCGCCAGGCGGACGAGGAGTACCTGCCGTAGGATGGGAAGGAGTGCAGGAGCGGCCACAGCGTACCGTTGGAGAAACCCGAGTAGTAGCCTCGTAGCATCGCCGGCGTGAGGAACACAGGGTAGCATCTGAAATCATTTCTCAGCCGCCGTTCGACCGCCCGTTCGCTCTCCTTTCCCACGGGTCCCGGCCATCCTACCCAGGCGGGCGACACCCTTTCATGGAACGAGCGCAAGCCCGTTGCAAGACCCCCAATGGTCGGGGCGAAATTCATGGAAGCTCCGTTACGCTGAATGACGACTGGCAATCTGTTCGAAACGATTACATTCATGCTATCCTCCAACTCATGTTGTCACCTCAATATTGTGATTGTAGACAGCGCAACAGCTGCAATCGCCATCCCCGCCTCAAGCCTGAAATGGAGGAGAAGCATCACGATCGTCATCGCGACTCCGACAATCCTGCCGGCGTCGAGAAGAAACTCCCGCACTAGCACGCCCTTCTTCTTGTAGCGCTCCATCCGGTCCAAGAGCATGGTGAAGAGAAAGGAGGGGATCATCGCGATCCAGAAGTAGGCGATGCTCATCGCGGAGGCAAAGTGCGCCGCCCCCGTCGCCATGGAGGCAAAGAGCACGCTCACCGCGCCGAACGACGCCCCGACCCTGACCGGATGCGCCCGTTCCTTGAGCCGGTCCGAAAGGAGCCCGAGGACGATGGTCATCACAGCCCCGCCGAGGGCGAAAAGCGAGAGGTAGCTGCCGGCCCCTTCCTCGGTCTTCGCAAACTCGAAGCTGATCAACGGTATTAGTATCCAGAAAATCCCGTCCTGGATACCCTCCGCGAAAAGGGACCAGCGCAATCGCCAGTCGACACACTTGAGGTCGAGGTCGATGTGAGGATTGCCGACCATGTTTACCTTGAGGGACTGAAGCAGCTCGGGAATGATGATCCTTCGACGCATCTCCCTTAGCACCCTGAACCTCAATATGAAGACGACATCGAGAGCTGCCAGTACCGCAGCGGCGGCAAAAAGCACCTCGTAGCCTGAGAAGAGGATGATCAGACCTCCTAGCGCGGGGGTCGCAACGCCTATGAGAGGGAATATCAGGAAGTAAGAACCGATGATTGCCCCCCTCTTCGAGCGCGAAGTGATGTGCATTATGAGAACGTTGTATGGCACCCAGAATGTCACTATGTAGGCGCCGAAAAGAATTGGAGGGACCAGTATCAGCCACCATCCGTCAAGCAACATGAGCATCACGTAGTAGCCCGAAAGGCATGCCAGGGAAGTGATTATGGACGACACAAAGCTCTTGACGATTGTCCTCGACGCAAACGCCACGAGCAGCGTCGACGTCACTACCGCCATCAGAACGAACAGGGAGCACGCTAGATAATCAGCGCCTTGTCTCACCAGATAGATGAGCGCGAAGGAGTTCGCCAGGGTATTTGCAAGACCCACGAAAACCTGAACAGCGATCATGTGCCCATGGCGATGGGCCAATTCAATGAAGTAGTGCTTGAACTGGGTCTGAAACATGGTAAGCCCCTATCGCACAGGGATTGTTCTGTGACGTGAACATGCTCCGTTCAACTCATTTCGACGAGCCCGATCCATGCCAGTCTGACTCTCTGCAAGTCGAGAATCTGGAATCCGGTCGGTAGTTGGTTCATCATATGCCCCCGAAGTCCGTCCTCGGCAGATGGAATTCATCAGACGGAATTTCTCCCATTTTGTAACATTTTCTAACCGATATTCACAAGACACTATGCTGTCCTCCGTCTTATCCATTGCGCCACCCCCCGGCCCAATCGATGTGGATCTCCACCTACCTCTGACCCACTAGACGGCTGACAGCGAACAGTGATTCATGTCGATGTCGATGCTTTGGGCATTTCGCGCAGGTACGGTTCAATGTGAACCTCCTCCGGGCAAGCGGAATGCCGCAGGAAATGCTATGCTCTTTGAGGGCTGTCTTGTCACGGGGATTTGTGTGAAATGTCCATACTGTGGCTCTGAGATGGAAACAGGATTTCTCAGGATGAGTCTTGGGATGCTTCTCCCGGCCTGGTACGATCACGGACCTCCGGACCGCCTTGCAGCTTATTCTCCGGACAACCCCCGAGACTTCTTCGGGTTTCGATGCACGAATTGCCGCACCATGCTCGTCAAGTACTAGACTTGGTTTGTGTGCGGTTCATATGCAGCTCCATCTGAACATCGATGTTCGCAGTGTCGAAGACCGAGCGGCGGTCTCATCACAACACCTTTAATGTTAAGAGCTGACCACCCGCCGGAACGGCGATGACCCTCTCCTGCCCGCTGGCCAACGCCACGAAAGGGTGTTATATCAATCTCTCCATTATGTCCTCGGGTTCACAAGGGGGTTTGGGCACGAGAGGAATCAACTCGGCAGTTCTAGCTGCGGTGCTCCTCGTCGGAACATCGCTTTGCGCAGGTGCGGCAGCCGCCGTCACAGTGCCGTTGCCGTCTCACGGCATCGACACCCAATGGCTCGAAGAGGACTACGGCAACTGGAATCATTCCATTCTGGACGACGGGATCAGGGTGACTGGATCGTACGAAGGGTTGGAGACGATGTACGGAGGATGGGAGTTCTATTCACTGGTTTCAGACCAGACGCTGCACGACAGCGTTGCATTCTCAGTCAAAGTCACGATCGACTCGGTAACGGGCGCTTACTGCTCTGTGGGGATGGGCATCATCGCCGGCACTGGGCCTGTTGGCCATCCAGATAGCGACTACATCTTCTGGGGTTCGCATATCAGCGCAGGCGGACCATACAACTCAATCGGGTTCCGCTACCGATGCATCGACGGGGTGGTGGACGCGGCATCAACCGACGCGAATCATGTCTCTGCGGGGAGATTGGCAGAATACGGGCTGATTGTCTCCGAGAACATGGTGCACTACTACCTCGACGGGCAGGTCAAGCTGTCAGAAGCGGTACCGTTCAGCGATTTCAGGGTGTATGTCCACGCTGGAACATATGTCAGCGGGTCTTCCATGAACGTGAGTTACGAGCATGTATGTGTGACGGAGGGGCTTCCGCAACTGGCCGTCCTCACTCCGCTTGACGGAGACACCTTCGACACTCCGGTCATCACAGTGTCGGGCGTCACCTCCCCAAACTCCACTCTTAGCGTTGGAGGCTACGTGGTGAGTCTCGGGGCGACAGGCGATTTCTCGATTCCGTACCCGCTGCAGGTCGGTGAGAATGACATAGTGCTCGAGGTAACTGATGAATTCGGCTTCGCGACATCAATGACCGTTGCGGTAACATACGAGGATAGGACTGCAGAGCTCATCGCCGAACTCGAGGAACTCACGGCCCGGTATGTGAAGCTGTCGAAGGATTTGAACGCGAGCGACGCCGAGCTCGCGGCCCTCCAGACCAAGATCGACGATTTGACCGGCCGACTCGACTCATCGCTGTCGCAGATCCACGAATTGAACAACAGTCTCGAGACGGTCAATGGCGACCTCTCCAACGCAAGGAGCGACATCCAGGGATTGCCTTCAACCGTGTTCGTGGGGGCGGGGCTGGCCGCAGTAGTCGCAATCTCGCTCCTGGCCATGTTGGCCCTCCACTTCAGTCTGAGGAAACAGATGCGTGTCTCGGAAGGCAAACCTCCGAAGGGGCCGGATTCGACCTAGAGCACGGACTTCCAGGCAGAGATGGCATCACTGACGGCGAAGATGCGTGACCTCTAGGGAGTCCTACCTCGAGGCACCTATCTCCAGAATGACCAGCGGTTCGCTTCCAACCGTCGCCGTGTTCGATCTCCACATGGAAAGGATGGCGGCAACTATCATCAGCGAGAGGAGCGTCCTGCCTATGTCTCCTCCGAACCTCGCGGCGATCCCGTAGGCGAGTCTTCGGTCGATGCCGTGCTTCCTGAACGCCTCCGCGATAATGAGTCCGCCCATCAGCAGGTACACCACAGGATCTGCGAAGGGACGCAGCGCCTCGGAGGTCGGGAACACGCCGTAGAAGGTCAAGAGAACCGGAACGAGCAACGCCGTTACGGGGAGAGGAAGCGCCCCCAGCGTCCAGAGCATCGATATGCAGAGGAATATGGCGACCGCATACTTGATCTGCTCATCGATGGCCAGAGGCGCGAACGTTACGGCGATCAGCACAGCGAAGGGGGGCACCAGTTTGACCGACCTCTGGGCCAGGATTGGGAGCTTCGCGAAGAACTTGAAGAATTTCGGCGTCACGTCGCGGACGCCCCCTCCTATGGACCCGATAGTCTCCCTGATCAGGGCTGACGGATTCTGACGAGAGCTCATCTCGTCGGGAGTAATACCTTTGATTATATCAACCGCTAGATTGCGATGCCGGACTCCTTCGGTCGCACGAAAGGGCATCCGGACACGCTCTCAGAAAGAGAGAAGGGCGGGGAAGTCGATGGAGGGTCGAGGGGGAAGTCAGGTTTGAGGATCGAGAAGAGAATAATCATTGGCATTGTGTGCGCCTTGATTGCGACGATGTTTGTCTTGACAACGACCGCTCCGGCCGCCATGGCCGCGTCGGCTGTCAAACTAGACGTGCCGTGGTACCAGCAGGTCAACGACTGGATGTGCGGCCCCGCCTCCGTTCAGATAGTTTTCGATTACTGGGGCGAGTACATTGACCAGAGGGAGATCGGGTACGCTGCGGGCTGCAGGCCCTCATGGACGGGCACGAACCTGTCGGGAATGATACGAGCAGGCCACTACAGCGATCTCAGCCCGATCGACTACTCGAACTGCAAGCTTCTCGGCTATACGGGTCGCGGCCTGGGGTATGCCGCGTTCGCGTACAGCTCGAGCGAGTTCTGGCTCGATGGCCTGAAGGCCCTGCTCGACCAGGGATACCCGGTGATCGTGTCAGGATACTGGGGATTTGAGACCTCAGGCAACTCGAACACCGTTCCAGCATCGTCTCCGATCGGTCACTTCAGGGTAGTGGTCGGCTATGATGACGCAGCTGGTGAGGTCATCATCAACGACCCGTGGGGACGGGACATGAAGAACCAGGGGGACAACCAAGGATCCATGAAGGACAATCCAGGATACAACTCTGAGTTCGCCGGCATCAGGTTCAGCTATGACTACTTCAAGCAGCTCTGGAGCTACAACTTCCAGAGGACATATTCAGCAGTCTTTCTAGCACCCTGGCACATCGACGTGACCCAGTCGGGAGCCGGAACGAAGCTGAAGGTGACCGCGACTGTCACATATCCCTGCCCAGAGCCGTTCGACCGGGCAACGTATCCCGCGTCTGATGTGCAGGTCAGCCTGGCTGTCCCCGCGGGACTTGTGCTCGCAAAAGGGGAATCTGCCGTCAAGACGGTCAATGCGCTCTCGGCAGGCGGATCCTTGCAGGTATCGTGGAACCTCGTCGGCGTCTCTGCCGGACCCCATGACGTATCAGTTGCCGCACAGGGGCTCGTCTCCGGGTCGTATGCAGGTATCCCCTACACTGACAGGATTGGCGGAGAGGCCACTGCGACCGTGACTATCTCCAGGTAGCCCATACTTCTTTCCAAACCATTTTCCTTCGTTCTTTGTCCTTTGAGAAGACCTGAAGGCGAAGTTCCTCCAGTCTTCTGAATGGCTAGATTGAGGTCCACATTAGCTTCACCTCGAAGACCACTGTCGAGGGTCGCGGGCCCTCCTGAAAGCTTTTTCCGTCGACAATCGCCATATCGGAGAGGGGAACACGCGATGGACGAGGTGGACGTCCGAATAGCCCAGCTTCTGATGAGGAATTCGCGGACACCGTACAGGGTACTCGCGGACCACCTGAATATCTCATTGCAGGCGGTCCATTCCAGAATCCAGTCGCTCACGAAAGCGGGGATCATAAGGGGTTTCACAGCGACGCTGTCGCCCTCGTATTTGGGAGCGATCGGAATCGACGTGGTGGGCGCCGCGAATCTGTCGCGATCAGAGGAATGGGTAAGGACCCTCGGAAGGAATGAGTTCGTCGTGGACGTGTTCCTGGGAGCCGGAGGCTCGGTGTTCATACGGGGGCTTCTCAGGAAGCCTTCGGACCTCGAGCGCCTGCTCGAGTTCATGAGGACCACCGGCCATCTCACTGACATCTGGGTCGGGCTTCAGTCGTTCGGTCTCGCAGGCCGCCAGAGGATGGACGACGACGCTGAGTCCGGGAAGATTACAACCATCGACTTCAGGATCCTGAACGCCCTCCGGGCGGATTCCAGGAAGCCGATCAGCGAGATCGCGGATCAGGTCGGCGTATCGACAAAGACCGTCGCTCGGAGGCTCAACAGGATGATCGAGGACCGGATGATCACGCTCCCGATCAAATGGTTCCCCGGCATGGCCTCCGGGGTCGTCACCTATCTTCAGATACGCCTCAAGCAGGGCGCGGACAAGATTCCGACGGCAGCCGCTCTCGCCGACAAGTATTCCCCGAGAATCGTCTTCCTCGGGTCGTACAGCAACTTCCCCGACCTTCTGGGGGCAATCGCATGGACCCCGACCCCAGTCGCTCAGAACGAACTCACGATGGAACTGACTAAGGAGCAGTCAGTCGTCCGGGTGACCCCGTACGTTCTGCTCAAGAAGTACGAGTTCGACACTTGGGCGGACAACATGATCACGGAGGGCGCCCTTGGCAGAGGTGGTGTCAAGTCCGAAGATTAGGTCCGCTGGCTCGACTTCGCCGGAACAGGCCGATGTCCCATGATTCAAGGATGGGGTTGAAGGCCCTCCAGTTTTCCGGGCAAATGAGTCTTCGGATTCAGTCGGACGCGGAACATGGGAATATCACCGATTTCCGTCCTCGCAGTGTCGAGGCTTGAGGCCTCGTAGAAAGGAAGGCGGAAAACATGAGATCTTGGGTATGATAAAGACTGGATTAATCGCGGCCGTGCCGGTCGCGATAGTGTGCGCCCTCTTCCTGCTCGTGAGGGCAGACGCGATAAAGGAAGAGGTGAAATCAGATATCAAGGCCGTTGGGTTCTCCGGGCAGAACCCGCTCGCGTGGATCGGCCTATGGAGCGTGATCGCGATTGCGTTCGGCGTATTCGCGACCTGGGTCTACACGTTCCTCGTTTCGCACTGGAACTGGGGACCGACACAATACCTGACGCTCGCTGCCGTCCTGGCGACCGTGCTGTCCGTGCTGGCGTTCCTGAAGATATACAACGGCGAGATGCACCCGTTCAGGTACGAGTGGATCGGGCTGAACTACGCGTTCGCAGTCGGGTTCGGGTACCTGATCCCAAGAATGGTGATGTAGGGCATGGACGCGGCCGAGAGGATTGCCAGAGCGCTCGAGTGCCTTAAGAAGAGTCTGGCGGAGTCGTCGAACGGGGAAGCGTACGAGACCATAGAAAGAAACGAGAGCTACAGGGTAGGTCTAGTCGGTTCGTCGGGCGACGTTGCCGCTCAGTACTCCATCGAGCTAGTTCTGCGCGTGTTCGAACCCTCGGCCGCCGTCGACCTACCATCGCTCGAGCGGACCGTGCACTCTGTGCGGAGTCTTCAGGAGCTCGGGTACAGTGTCTGCCATGAGGACGATGGATGGCTTCACTGCGAGAAACGCGTCGAGTTGCATGACCTGAGGGCAGAATGCGAACGTGTCCTGAATGCTCTGAACGGGCACTACGCCAAGAAGGCGGGATTCGCCTGCTCACCCGCCTTCCGCGTAGTCGCGTTTGTCTTTCTCGAGACGAACTGGTGTTAGTTTCGAGCCGGTCGAATCAATCAGGGGAGAGGCCAGGGGAAGTCAGACCAGACTTGGTCAGGAGCAAGCCCCATGTCGAGGATGTCGATCAGCCATGGTGGCGCGGTGAAGCTCTTGAACCCTGTGAAAGTACCGGCGCTCCACCAGAAGCTCCCGAGGTTGCCTATCTGATCAGGAAAGATCCGGATCTCGAATGTCCGCTCGTCTACGAGTGTGAACGGCAAGGGCGTCAGGGTTATCAAGTTCCAGCCCTGAGTCGCATCCATGAGAATCGCAGAATAGCTTGATCCGTCGAACTGGAGCCATGCTTGATAGAGTGTCCTGGCCGCATTCGAGTAGGTCCAGGCGCTATCCTCCATCCACAGGTTCCACACGAGATACACAACTCCGGGTGGCAGCTTGGTGCCAATCTGCGGGAGATCACCAGCGACCTTCATGCGGAATACATAGTGATCTTTCACGAACCCGAACGAAACGGATACCATATCGACGTATCCCGCCTGAAGGACTGGGGCGTTATCCCCCCACGTGTTATTGACGATAGCAGCTCCGTTGGAATTGCCCACCGTCACGAAGACATTGTACTTGCCGAGGTCGCCTGTCTTGTCAGGGACCGTCACGACGGTGGTCTTGCCCGCAGACACCGGCGGGGTGAGCACCAGCCCCACCACTACTACACTGAACAACCACAAGAGCAATTTCCTCATCCACTCCCTCCAAGTCGAGCAGCTACACACGTGTGCATGCCCGAACTTGGTTCCCAAGCCGCGGCCCGAGTCAAATACTCGCGCCCATGAGAAGGATGATATTTGGTCAGGAACGACCACAAGGCGAACCCATTACGTCGTTCGCATGATTGACAATAGTGAAACCGAAAGGGCCGCCTCCTCCCGGAGACCGGAATCCCGCCTCTGATGAAGACCAGATACATGGCATGAGCGCCTTTTGGGCCGGAGTGTCAATTGTCCACTTGACACACACGAAAAGCCTTGAAGTGCGATAGCTTCGCACCTCGAGGGTGGTTCGGGGTTGGGGTGAGAGATGATCGACACTGTCCGAAAGGAGATACAGGATGCGAATCGGAGATTCGGCAAGGGTATCAGAAAGGGGGACGCATCGGTGGTCGGGGCGCTGTACACAGAGGATGCGTTGCTGATGCCTCCCAACACGGAAACGATATGCGGGAGAGAAGGCCTGACGAAATTCTGGGATGGCGCGATCAAGATGGGAGTGAAAGACGCCATTCTGTCAACAATCGAGTTGAAACAGACAATGGATACCGTCGAGGAGGTCGGGAACTACACTCTCAAGATTCAGCCAGAGGGACGGGCGATGTTTGAGGACGAAGGCAAGTACATGGTGCTGTGGAAGCAGTCCCCTGATGGAACCTGGAGAATCCACAGGGACATCTGGAACAGCAACCTGCCCCCAAACAAATGACCTGTCTAGCCTAGGTTTCCTTCCGAACTGATGCCACCTTATCAAGATCATAGTCCCAGCAAGAGTCGAAGACCCTCTCAGCGTAGATGAGATTCGGGGACACTCCGAGGACATCCTCGTCATTCTCGACCTCTTTGATGATCCTGCGTATCACGGCCATCCTGTCAGAGGTGATCACACCTCGGAGCAGATCGGGGATGTTGCTGAATGATCTCAGAACGATGAAATGAACGGGGTCTACTCGAAGCAACCTCCTTGCCGCTTTCACAATATCCGCATTCTTCCTGAGTGTGACGTATACCATCGTCACCATCTCTTCCCCCGAAGGGATGTCCAGTGGCGTATCGAAATCGAGAGAGCCGCCCCTTCTCATCCGCTCTATGTGGCGCCTTACCGTCTTCTGGGACGCACCTACTTCATCCGCTATGTCTCCAATCGGCTTGCGGGCATTTCCCTGGAGTGAGTCGATTATCCTCAGGTCAAGAGGAGAGAGCTTCTGGTAGCTCTCCTTTCGTGCTCCTCCGTCATAAGCCACAGGGTTGATGCCGTCCTCGAAGTTGGGAAACCCCACAGTCACGTCGGGCATCTCTGCGACTCTTCTCACGAAATCTACGTAGTCGGAGAGTTCCGACATCCTTCTGAGATATCCGAACACGCATAGTTCCCTCCCCCCGGAGACTGTTGCGGATTGCGTCAGCTCACTCTCTCCGAGGAGGTTAAGACTCTTGGTTACCGACATCGCATTGGATCTGCCCCAGATCAACACGGGAACACCGTCCAAGTAGTAGTTTGCTACCGCCGCTTTCATGTCCTTGAACACGCCCGCCTTGGCCAGAGCCCTCAGGCGCTGGTGAGCGGCCTGCCTGGACATTCCAAGCTTCTTCGCAATATCCCTGATAGACATCCTGGGGTCTTCGTACAGGATGAGCAGCAGTTTCCTGTCGGTATCGTCCATTTCCTCGGAGCGTAATCGATGAATGGTATATTCAACCGTTTTCACAATCTGACCACTTCGTCAAGTCGAAGATTACACTCTGGTCACCCCAGCTGCCCTTCATCACCGTGCGGTGAACTGTGGCTTTACCAGGATATGTGATTCTGTCTGTCGCTGGCCCTCTGACCTCGAGGCGGTTCGAGGAGGGGGTGAGCAAACGAAGAAGACGATTGTGGCAGCCTTCGTGATCTGCTTGTTCGTATTCCTGTCGGTCTTGTCTGTTCCTGTACGATCGGAAAGCCACCGTCTGGTGTGCAACATGGAGGTCGACCTTGTCCAGGAGCCGCTCGGCTGGACGGGAACCCTCGATGGAGACATAACGGGGACGATTGTCATCGTGGAGAACCCGGCAACATTCCCAGGAACAGTTGAGCAATTCGACGAGAGCTTCACGATAACGACGTCGGACGGAGTGATCATAAATGGCGGGGAGAATGGTGTGTTCAACCTCAAGATGTTCAAGGCGGTTGCGAACGGTGAAATCACCGAGGTGTCGTCGCCAGACTGGGAATGGCTTGTCGGCTATGGGGTCCATCTCTCCGGGAGGGCTGACCTAAGCGCGACTCCGTGGCACTTCTCTGGAATCGTCGCGATGATGCCGCCTGAGTGAGGACGAATCAAACCTTTTCTTCTTTCCTTTTGGGTGGTCCTCTCCGAGGCGATGTTCTGCTCATTGCGATTGCAGCCAGAAAGACTAGCAAAGCACCGAATACCGCCCCAGAGCCGAATTCGGGGATGAGCTGCGATGGTGTGGTCCTAGGATAGTTGTCCATGGACGCTGCTGTCCCTGACAAGTTGTAAGGGACATCCACTATTCCGTTCGCATCGAGATCGGGGGCGGTCCATTCGGACCAATAGTTACCATATCCATCCGAACTGTTCCACCAGTTGCCAGTGCCGTTGTCCGAAGCCTGAGCGTGGTCAGATTCGTACGCCGGCCCTGACCCATGGTTCCCTGCCAGGCTGTTGTTCCATATCCTGTTGTTGGCGTTGCCGTCCCCAATCATGATCCCGAAGTTGGTGTTGGAAGAGATCCTATTCAATTGAATCATGTTGTCGTTACAAGCCCCCTGCCACGACGCATTGTACAGATAGATACCATTCAGATTCCTCGAGCAACTGTTGTTCACGATGTTGTTTCCGTTGGACATTTCGAGCAGGATGCCCGCCCAGCTACACGACGAGCAGTTGTTTCCGATCAAGTCATTGTCGTTGGCTGTCAGAAGCATGATTCCAAGACTGCCACCTGTGAACTCGTTGTTGGTGATTTCATTGTCATACGCCACACCCCCAATGCTTATGCCCCAAGTGTTGTTGCGGCATGTGTTGTTCACAAAGGCACATTTCTTCATATGAACGACGAGTATCCCAGCCTCACTATTGTTGGAGCAGGAGTTGCCAATGACCGTGCAGTTGGTCGAATAAGTGCCTGCGTAATCGTTGTACGGTCCCTCCAGCCAGATGCCGCGCTGACCACACTTGTCGATCGTGTTGTTCTGAAGGGTGGCGTTCGAGCACCACTCGACGTAAATGCCCGCTTGCCTGATGCCCGGCCCGGTGTAGTCGTGAATGTGGCAGTCCTGAACGACGAAATGGACGTCTGCTCCCCTTATCCATATGCCTCGCCACCCTGCTGGGATGATATCCCAGTCTTCAATCACATATGGATCCGACTCAGTTCCACTGCCCCTCGCGACTCCTGTCGATGAATTGTCTCCAAGAAAACCTCCGTTGCCTTCTATCAGGATAGGTGAATGCGGCAGAAGCGATGCTCTGGCAGGCAGAGGTGATCCTGACACAGAATCGGCCGCTCTGAGATGCAATATCGCAAGAGATCCGATTATGCACAACGTCAGTGAAATAGCCAGGAAGGCCAGGCGTGCGGATGCCCCTCTCTTCCCACGTTGATGTCGCCCACGATTCAGAAGCTCTCTGTCCAGAATGGCCACCGTCTTTCCCCCGCACTCAATCACGGTTCCGGTCTTTAGACCTTGCCATTCCTCACAATCCCGAGAGAATCCTTGTACCCCCTGGCAAGTTCCTGCGATTCTCCTCGGTGCTCGTCGAAACTGATTGCCGTGGAAACAGTCGCGCGGGGGCTGATGGCTGGCAACCCGTGGCGACGGAGTCGAACCTTTGACAATCTGATGCAGAAGGCAGGGATTCCGCTTTGGTGTATGCGCTCTCAATCGTAGCTGTTGCTGTGTTGGCAACCGTTGTGTTCAGAGTGGTCCGGAGGAGAGTGAGGCCTCCAGAGCACATTGAAACAGAGTTCGAAGATAGTTGAGGAGACGATTAGACGCCCGGTCGAGGCGCACTAAGGAATAGGCCGGGAACCCAAAGAACCGTAAGAATTGTTGCGAGCGTCATCGCGAGCTTGAATCGATCTCGGTCAATCGCGCGTACGAATGCAGCTGATAGCCAGGTGAAGCCAAGGGAAGCGAGATAGAGCGTTCCCAACAGGTTCGCGTGCTGGATTTCAGACCGAGCATATGTTCCGATGTCAGCCCTCTCGAACCAGACTGCGACTAGAAACATCGCTGAAGCTAGAAGAGGAAGAAAAGCAAGAGCCGATTGCAGGCGTGTCCGAGTCTGGACTTCCCTTCCTCCTATGGCATCCAACGTCTTCATTCGATATTCGAATTGGCCTTTCTTCCTATGATCTTTTCCAAGGGAGGAACCCCCGCGAAACGAATAAGCTCACTCGTACATCTACGACTCTGCGATAGCGATGATAAGGCTCGCGGATGGTCCTCCGTGGAGGAGGCGCGAACTGATCTGGGAAAGGGAAGCAGAGGAACTGGCTGGAGGGGGATTCTCCTCGTTGTTCTTCTGTTCGTTGCATTACTGTTGCTTCTCTACTTCTTTGGATGACGCCTCGCTCTTGCTCCCAATTGTATTCTCCCAGAACCCAGGATCTTGTGGGGTTCAGAGATTCCAGGTAGTGTCTCGTGAAAATCCGTCAGTCAGGCGGAATCGAGGCTCAGCCCAAACCTCTTGCTTCGTCTCTCCGTATCTGACACCAATGCATCGGCAGTTGCGACATCTCTTGTCTTGGCCCACCGCATGGTCCTTTCCGAGGCTCCAACCCTTAGCGTTTCTCAGTATCTGATCGTGATGATTCTGCATCCCCTGCAATGGCCACCTTCGAAGAATCTAATACCCGAGAATAGAACCAACCCTGGTGCCAGCTTCTCTCCTCCCAATCCCATTTTGGATTTCTTCTTGAACCATTCAGGGGGAGTAAGTTCATTCGACGCTACGCCCAGATATCCCATCTCCATGGGTTTCCCACAGGTTTGACATTTCATCGGAGCACCGACTGTGACGACTCTCTTTCGAATAGTTCTAATCTTCCCGAGATTAGGACGTCCAGGACCTTCATTCACGGCAGCCACATAGATGTCTGGCCATTAAAAGTCTGTTAACGTTAAATGTGCGAGGGTCCGGATTTGAACCGGAGGACCCCTGCGGGAACAGATCTTGAGTCTGTCGCCTTTGACCGAGCTTGGCTACCCTCGCTCGAAGTTTCCTTAGGCGTTCTTCTGTATAAAGCATTACATGCGCCGACCGCATGGCATCGACCCAGCAGGTCGGTGGCAAGGCCTGCACTGGAAACGGACCTTCCTCGAAAAATGCCGTCCAGCTCGTCGGGCCTTTATCTGGCGCAACTGATTGCAGATGGGGTCAAACCGAAAGACATTAATGAATGGACGCATAATCACCGTACACGGTAGGACGTGCGGACGTTCTGCCACTCCACAAAGGAGAGGCATTACCAACACACCTCGCCATTTCCTCCAGAATTTCGAACCACCCACAACTTTTTCACAAAAGAGGTGTTCGTCGTGCCTCTCCACTCAGCTTTTTCCGAAGACGGCCTGGGCGGAGGCTCATCGAGGCACTGAATGATTAAGAATCTCCCTTACCCGCTCAGGTGATGAGCTCGCACCCGTCTGAGGTGACCAGGACGCTGTGCTCCGTCTGGGCCACGATCCCTTCCGCCGTGTCGGAGAGGACCGGGTAGTTCATCAGGATGCCCATCCTGAACATCTTCTGGAGAAGCGGCTGCGCATCTGGATCGAGTCTGTCGCACCATCTGGCTGCGAACGGGAACGGCCCGAACTCGGAGGAGAGCTTCGCGTAGAAGGCGGTGATCTCCGGAGACGCCCTTCTCTCCCTGACGATCCTGTATATCCCCCCGCGGCCCTTGCCGGACACTCTGCCCGCCCCCGTGCTCGCAAAGGGCTCTATCGCCAGAATCATGCCCTCCTTCAACGGGGTCTTGTCCCGCGTCTCAATGTTGGGTATGCTTAGCCCTGCGTGGAGATTGAACTGCTCCATGCTGTGGCCCGTGAGGTTCTCCACGGGCTTGTAGCCGACCGAGGAGACGGTCCGGAAGACCATCGCACCGATCGCCGAAACGGTCGTTCCCGGCGCGATCATCTCTATGCACATGTTCAGGGCGTCCCTGGTCGACTGGATGAGCGCAGTGTTGTTTCTGGTGCCCACCTCGACGGTGGTCGCAGTGTCCGCGGGATAGCCGCCGACCTGCGCGCCCACATCGATCTTGACGACATCCCCCTGTCTGAAGATCCGGTCGTTGTCTCTCGAGGGCGTGTAGTGTGCGGCGACCTCGTTCACCCCGATGTTCACCGGGAACGCGCAACGGGCTCCTCGCTTCAGGATGAGGTTCTCGATGGCGTCCGCGAGCGCGAGCGAGCTGCCGCCCGCCTTCACATGGGAGGCCCCGAATTCCCGCGCCTCCCGAGAGATCGCTCCTGCCCTGATGTACTTCTCTCGGACCGATGGCTCAATGAAGGGCATTCTCAATCTGCTCCTGAGAAATAACACCCTTCCTAATCACTTCCACCGCTCCGTCGGACACGTCGACTATGGTCGAGGGCGCCGCGTACTTGGATTTCCCGCAGTCCACGCATATCTGGACGCGCCCCTTCAGATCCTTCTGGGGGATCGACGCGTCCACCGGGTCCGGGTGCGAGTGCAGGTTCGCGCTGGTCGCCGTGATCGGCCCGAACCTGTCGATGAGCCTTATCGCGAACGGATGGTCCGGGATCCTTATCCCGATCTGGTTGGAGCCAGCGGTGAGGATGTCCGGTATGCTGGGCTTCTTCGTGAGCATTATCGTGAGCGGCCCCGGCATGAACTTCCTGATCAGCTTGCGCGCATTGTCGTTCAGGACGGCCACGCTCTCCATCATCTTCTCGTTGCTGACCGCCATCGACAGCGCCATGTCGAAGGGCCTGTCCTTGGCGATGAACACCTTCTTCACGGAGGTCTCGTTGAACGGGTCCGCCCCGATGCCGTACAGCGTATCGGTCGGGAAGACCACGAGCTCGCCGCTCTTGAGGACGGCAAGGATCTCCTCCATGTCCTTATCCTTGAGATCGCACTTCTTGCACCCATTCTTCTTCTCCGAGCACTTGAGCAGCTTCATCTCTAAATCCCTTCTAGGTACCCGATCGCCAGCCTGAGATGCTCAGGGGCGTCCCCTTCCGCATAGGACCCATGGCCGGGGTACATGTTCTTCAGCCCTAGACTCGCGACGGCCTTGACCGATGACTGGAGCTTGTCCAGGTCTCCTCCTGGGAGGTCCCACCTGCCGACCCCTCCGTCGCAGAAGACGGTGTCGCCGACAGCTGCGGTCCTGCCTTTCATGTCGTGGAGGACGATGCTGCCGGGCGAATGGCCGGGGGTGTGGAGGACCTCAAGCTCGTCCGGCCCGCACCTGAGCCTCTGGCCCGTCTTGAGCGGCTCGATGTCGAGCTTCCTGAGGGCGGCGCCGAACATTGTCGAGAGCGTGAGAGAGTAGTCTCCACCCAGTATCGGTCTCGCCTCCTGCTCGTGCAAGTATATCCTGCCTCCAGTCGCCCTCTGGAACGCGGCCGCGCCTCCGATGTGGTCGTAGTGCGAGTGCGTCAAGACGATTCTCGCGACCTTCCTCAGCGGCACCGCCCTGGAGAGCTCCTCCAGAACCGTGTCGGCGTAGGCCCCCGTTCCGGTGTCCACCACGATTGGATCCTCCTCCCCGAGCAGGTAGACGTTGGAGTCGTACCCGACGCCCGGGATGTATCGGACCTTCATCGCGGAAACGGGATAGCGCCCTCCTTATAAAACCTGTGCCCTGGCACATTGTAAGGCTGACTTCGCGCTCGCAGGGAGCCGGAGCCCCTACCCGCGGGCCAGGATGACCATACGCTGCCTCTCCTCGAGGTTGACCCTGGCGACCGTCTTTGTGAGAGAGAGCTCCTCCGCCTTGGCCAGGCCGTCGAGCGCCTGCAGGACGGACTCCTTCTGGGGTTTCCGGATGTCGACCCCCGCGTCCTCGAACTGGTGCTGGACGATGAGCATGGCCTTCTCGAGGTCCCCGTACTGGACGCAGAAGTCGTGAACGATGAAGTCGACGACCTCCGCGAGGGTTTGAGGGCGCTTGTCCTTGGTCTTGGCCGCGGTCGCGGCCTGCACATCGGCCACCAGCATCTCCCCAAGCGCCCGGAATATCTCCTCGACGTTGTCGCCCGTCTTAGCGCTGCATAGCATGGATGGGCACTGATTCCTCTCGCCCACGCTCTTCAGCTGCGACGCCGTCGTCGAGTCCGGGTCCGCGAGGTCGATCTTGTTGCCGACGAACACCGTGGGGATGGTGCCTACCGCCCCCTGGACCTCCTTCAGCCAAAAGCTCTCCAGGCTCTGGACCGTCTCGGGCCGGGAGAGGTCTCCGACCATTATGACCCCTTGGGCGCCGCTCAGGCTCGCGGAGCGTATCTTCGAGTACTCCTTCTGGCCGAGGATGTCCCAGATCATCATCCTCAGGTTTATTATGAGGTCCGGCTTGACCACCTGGATGTCCTTCCGGGACACCTTCGTCCCGATCGTGGCGATGTACTTGTCGTCGAACTTGTTGACGACGTACCTCGCGATGAGCGATGTCTTCCCGACACCTCCGTCGCCCAGCAAAACTACCTTCTTGAGGATGTCCCTTAGTTCCATCCAGAAGCTCAATAGGCGAAATCAGCATTAATACTTTTACGGGATGGCTGGCGGTGGGCTTTTCAGTGGTGGTACTTGCCTGCCAGAAACTTCTTCATGAGGATGTCCACATCTCCGAGGTCGTGCCTGTCGCCGCTCCAGTGGCTTATCCTCTCGCCGAACTGCGTCTCGATGTCGTTGGTCGCCGACTCGAGCTGGTTCCTAAGGCGCTCGGGCTTCTTCGTGGATAATATGGCCGCCAGGACCACGTTCTTCGAATGAGAGATCAGGATGTCGTAGTTCTCGAACCGGATCTCGTTGAGCTTCCCGCCGGCCTCGTCGAAGCTGTCCTTGATGAAGGTCTGAACCGCTGTGAGCATCCCCGCAAGGATGTCCTCGTCCTGGTCTGGCCGCAGCCGCCTCGTGTAGTGCTTGAGGAGCTTGCCATCCGGCGTCATGAGGAAGACCTCGTCGACGATCGTGGGGTTCGAACGCCAGACCATGAACAGCCCGAAGACGTTCACCGCCGTCAGGGCCGCCGCGAGGCCGATGAAGAACACCCTCGTGTCCTGGTTCTCGAAAGGGACGAGGAAGGCCACCGCGCCGAGGACCCCGAAGATGGCCAGGGATATGCCGATGAGGCTCTCCGCTCGGATGTTCTGCTCCATACGCCTTGCCATTGGGGGGTCCTCTGATAAGGGTTTCGTCCCCATTTTTATCCGTGGTAATGATGATAATTCTGGGAACAACTGAGCTCGTTCTTTGGGAACGCATAAATATGCCGGTTCGGTGTTAGCCGCCGGGGTCAGGAATGAAGCTTTTCGAATACCGGGCCAAGGCGGTCCTGATGAAGCACGGCATCCCCGTTCCCGAAGGATTCGTAGTCACATCTGCGGACCAGATCCGCAGGATCTCGGGGCCGTCGATGGTCAAGGCCCAAGTCCTCATCGGCGGAAGGGGCAAGGCGGGAGGGATAAAGCCCGCGGACAACGTGGAAGAGGCGAAGAAGGCCGCGGGGGCGATCATCGGGATGAACATCAAGGGATACATCGCCAAGGAGGCCCTCATCGAGCGAAGGCTCGAGGTCGCGAAGGAGCTCTATCTGGGGATCACGATCGACAGGAGCCACCGCTGCCTTCTCCTCATGGCCTCTCCTGACGGCGGGATGGACATCGAGAGCGTTCCGGAGGAGCGCATCCTCATGCTGCCCATCGACCCGCTCATCGGATTCCAGCCGTTCATGTCGAGGCGCGTCGTCGCATTCATGGGTCTGCCAAAGGAGCAGCAGCCCGAGTGCTCCCGGATATGCGAGAGGCTCGTCCAGCTCGCGATCCAGGAGGACGCGGAGCTCGCGGAGATCAATCCGCTCGTCGTCACGAAGGACGGAAAGCTCGTTGCAGGGGACGCCAAGGTCACCATAGACTCCGACGCACTGTTCAGACACCCGGAACTCGAGAAGTTCGAAGAGGACCTCACGCCGCTCGAGGCCAAGGCGAAGAGGCTTGACATTGCGTTCGTCCAGCTCGACGGCAACATCGGGGTCATCGCCAACGGCGCGGGGCTCACGATGGCCACTCTGGACAGCATCAACACCTTCGGCGGAAAGGCCGGCGTGTTCTTGGACCTCGGCGGCACGGACGACCCTGAGAAGGTGAAGAGGGCGATGATCCTGATGAAGGAGGCCAATCCGAAGGTCGTCCTCCTGAACATCTTCGGAGGCATCACGAAGTGCGATACCGTCGCGAAGGGCGTCCTCGAGGCGATCGATGAGGAGAAGATCAAGACCCCGATCGTGGCACGGATCAAAGGGGTCAACGAGGAGGTCGCGCGTGAGATGCTCAAGAATGCGGGGATGATTCCCGCGTCGGGGCTGAGCGAGGCGGCCGAGCTCGCCTCGAAGGAGTCCCTGAGGTGATATCATGGCGGTCGTCATCGACAGCAGGACAAGACTCATCGTGCAGGGCATCACGGGCTACCAGGGGCAGTTCCACGCGCAGGCCATGAGAGAATTCGGGACGGAGGTCGTCGCCGGGACCTCTCCAGGAAAGGGGGGGCAGACGGTCCACGACATACCGGTGTTCGAGACGGTCAGAGAGGCAGTCGCCGAGACACATGCCAATACCTCGTGCATATTCGTCCCAGCGCCATTCTGCAGCGATGCGGCCCTCGAGGCGATAGACGCAGGGCTGAAGACTATAGTCATAATAACAGAACACCTGCCCGTGCACGACGCGATACACGTGGTATCCGTCGCAAGGGCTAGGCGCATAACCGTCATCGGACCGAACTGCCCGGGCGTTGCCGCCCCGGGAAGAGCCAAGGTTGGCATCCTACCGAGCAAGATCTTCAAAGAGGGGGATGTCGGCGTCGTCTCGAAGTCCGGGACCCTGACCTACGAGATCGTCAACGCCATCTCTGAGAGCGGACACGGGCAGTCGACCTGCGTCGGCATCGGAGGGGACCGGGTCTCCGGGACCGATTTCATCGATATCCTGGACCTGTTCGAGCGCGACAAGCAGACGAAGAAGATCGCGCTCGTGGGTGAGATCGGAGGGACTGCTGAGGAGGAGGCTGCGGCCCACATAAGAACATCCATCAAGAAGCCCGTGGTAGCGTACATCGCTGGCAGGACGGCTCCTCCGGGGAAGCGGATGGGTCATGCGGGCGCGATAATCGCCCGCGGAAGAGGGACCGCCGAGAGCAAGATCAAGGCCCTCGAGGAAGCTGGCGTGAAGGTTGCCAGACTCCCAACGGACGTGCCATCGCTCCTCAATGAAGTGTGACTGTAGCGGCGCAGGCTTTACATCACCCAGCCTGCAATCTCAATCGCATGACCGAGGAGATTGACCTCATCACGTTCGATGCAGGAGGCACCCTGTTCGACATGTCGCCCACTAGGGATGAGGTCTTCATCGACATCCTTTCCCACCGGTTCCCAGACCTTGACGAGACGCTTGTGACGGGAGCCCTTGCGAAGGCGGATCGGGTCTTCGACGAGGAGTTCGCGGCGCAGGACGGCAAGAACGAGAAGCCGTTCTGGAAGAAGTTCGACGCGCATGTCCTCTCGCAGCTTGGAATGGGCGACAGGACTGCGGAGATACACGCTGAGCTCGACGCCGCCTTCAGGGAGATCATCCCCAGGGTGGACAGCTGGGTCCAGTTCCCGGAGACGAAACGGGTCCTGGAGCGGATCAGGAAGCGGGACTTCAGGCTCGGGGTCATATCGAACGCGACGGACCTGACGAAGAGGGTGATGGACAACCTCGACCTGACGCGGTACTTCGATTTCGTGATGGTGTCAGAAGAGGTCGGGGTCAGGAAGCCCAGCCCCGAAATCTTCCGAATGGCCGCACAGAAGGGCGGGGCTGCGCTGAGCCGTTCGCTGCATGTCGGGGACAAGTTCGCAGTAGATGTGGTCGGCGCGCGGAGGGCTGGGATGAACGCAGTGCTTCTCGACAGGACCCACGTGTACGACGACCTCGATTGCATCAGGTCGAGGGACCTGGACTTCTTCGCGGCCTTCGTGTGATCAGAAATCGGGCGCCTGCGCGAGGCCCAGATTCGTCAGGTGGGACGAGTCGTTGAGCTTCACAGGACGAGGCTTCCGGTCGTCCACCTCGAAGATCGAGATGGCGCACGGGTCGTGCCGGATCTTGACCATGTCGGCGGGCCTGTCTCCCAGCATATAGGCCGTCATCATCTTTATCGGTATTCTGTGAGTGACGATGACGACCGAGCCGGTCCCGTGGGTGAAAAGCACCTCGCGCAGGGCGGTGTTCACCCTCTTCCAGGCCTTCTTCATGCTCTCGCCGTGAAGGAAGCGCATGTTCGCGGGGTTCTCTTGCCATCTCCGGTAGTCGCGGCCCCATCGCTCCTTCACCACATCTTCCTGAAGGCCCGTCCACGCCCCGTAGTCGACATCGATGAAGCCCCATTTCTCGCGGACCTCGATCTGATGGGGCATCGCGATCCTGGTCGCGGTCACCATCGACCGCTTCAGAGGGCTCGAGTAGATCGCCTCGAACACGCGGTCCTTCAGGGCCTCGGCGGTCAGGTCGGCCATGGCTATCCCGGTCGCGTTGAGCGGGATGTCCTCGCGCCCCCTGAAGAACCGCTCTCGGTTCCAGTCCGTCTCCCCGTGCCTGACGAGAATCAGCTCCATCTTGGGCATGACGCGCTTCGCATGACCGTATGTGTATTTAGCCTCTACCTGGTAGCCTTGAGGGTGCGGGCCTACGGGTTGATGATGATCGTCTTCAGGTCAAGAGGCGCCAGGTTGATCTTCTCGACCGGGAGGAAGCCTATCCTCATGTCCACGTACACCATGAACTGCACCGTCACCTGTAGCGAATAGACACCCGGATCGGCAATCGAGAGATTCAAGGTCCCCAGGAGGCCGAATCCCAGGTCGGTCTTGTTGGTCAGGGAGGCCAACGGGGTGCCGTTCCGCAGGACCGACATGTTCGTCACGGATATCGAGGTCCCCCTGAACCAGAAGTTGGATGGCTTCTCCGACACCTTCGTCACGAGCACGGACAACGAGAACGGCTCGCTCGCGTTTGCGGCTCGGGGCCCGCTCACGGAGATCCCCCATGTGGTGTTCGCCGCCCACGACGTGTGAGACCCCGTGAAGTTCGCGAGAGTGGCGTAGTCGCTCGATTCCTCGACATACGTCTTACCCTCCGATGGGAGGATCCTGGGGCTCAGGATCGTCCACACGACCAGTATGATCAGGATGACGACCACTGTGATTATCGCGCCGAGATGCCCGCGCTTCTTCCGGGGCTTCGGCGGCTTCTCGGGCTCGATGAGTTCCTCATATTCCTCCTCGGCCGAGAGCTCCTCCTCAGGCGTGCTGACCGGCTCTTCCACCTCTGGAGCGGCTGCGGGTGTGCCCTCGTCCGTCTCCGGGGCCGGGGTCTCCGGACCTGGCTCCTTGCTCGGTTCTTCAGAACTCATCCACATCCCGTGTCCAGCAGCCGATGGCGTAATGGACAAATCAACATTTCGGAAATCTTGAGTAGTGCGGACGCGTTCCACTGGAAGCTTTGGTCGACGAACATCGTGACAACAACGCTTTTATACGTGACGGGACATAGCGATTTTCCCCGCCCAGTAGGGCATCTGCCATTTGACGGCAGACCCCGGGCTGGATGGGGGAAACGTGCACCCGGCCACCTTGTGTCCGGGGAAGATGGTTGAGGGGCAACGGACGGAAGGACCGCGGGCCCCGGTGAATACCGATCATGTGCGATACGGACGTGTGCTGAGTCGACATGCTAGCGGCTAATTATACCGTCTGGGGAATGGCTCGGTTCGGGCGCCGAAGAAGGTCGTGCCAAGCTGCGATATGCACCGGGTATGCGCAAGGAGCATTTGATCCGGTGATCACCGAATGGGACTTCCCACTCTTCGGAGTGATCCGTGAGGATCGGGAACCGGGGGGATCGAAGCATCCTAGTACCCCGAGGAAAAGATATCAATCGAGATGCCGTCAGTAAAGGCGATCGAACGCGGCAAAGGGCAAACTGAATCCTCCCAGGAAACTGGGCGGAGATGTGGTGTTGCAGACTCCGGCACATCTTAACTCGCTAACCCGAAATCGGCTGGAATGCCGTGCCAAAGAGGGTGACAGCCCTGTAGGGGTGCGCGAGAAAGATGATTCGGAAGTTCTCGAGTATTGCGCCTTGGATATGGCGTGAGAATTTGGGAGCCATTTGCTTCCAACCCTAAATACGACCCGAGACCGATAGTGCAGTAGTAGTGTGAACGAAAGCTGAAAAGTACCCTTAGCGGGAGGTGCAAAGAGCCTGAAACCAGATGGTGACTTTAATATGCAGCGTGCAAGGGACGAAGCTCGAAAGAGTGGACCGACGTTGCATTATCCGTTTCGAATAACGGGCCAGGGAGTTCGGATCGATGGCGAGG